>Ga0210019_1000061_pt1 | contig 148580 bp, 136 predicted proteins | sample CryGeyCG2114_020_2_FD_183969 | JGI IMG/M metagenome (GOLD analysis project Ga0210019, IMG submission 183969) | Groundwater microbial communities from aquifer - Crystal Geyser CG11_big_fil_rev_8/21/14_0.20 (SPAdes) (version 2) | ecosystem: Environmental > Aquatic > Deep subsurface > Groundwater...
TTCGACCGATCTCTTGCGGGGAAAGTATACTTTGCCGTTCACGACCATGCGTTCCTCGACGAATGTTTGGTTCATGCGGGTGATTACGTGAAAGGCGGGAATTTCAGCTTTTTCGGATCCGAAAACGAAACTTTTCAGACGAGGCCAAAATTGCGGCTTGATGACGGCCGGTTACCGGCCTTGAAATCGGCAGGCGGCAACCCTTATCGAGTTGCTATGTTTTGCGTAAGCCGGTGTACTGGGGTCATGAAAACAACGATCAAAAAAGTGAAAAGCATTTCCTACGACGTCGATAAACTCGGCGGGATTCAGCTGCTCGGAAACGATGTACTGACGGCGGTTGCCCGGGGCGAGATGGATCTCAACCAGATCGCGATCAATCATCTGGCCGGTCGCGGGCTTGATGAAAATGGAGCATGGATCGGATTCGACAAGGCGAAGGAACGGTTTATCGAGGAAGCCCGCCGATAAACGCCTCGACCTGCGCGAAGGTTTTCGCGATGTCGCCATCAAGTCCGCATTCCTTCGCTATCTTGCCAAATTTTGACTCCCAGTTTGCGGGAGGCGGACTGATCGCCTTCGGAATCCCGTGTGTTCCACGGTATTCGAATATCTTGCCGATCGCCGTCCTCAATACATCCGTTTTCAATGTTTTGGTCCCGATCAACAAGGCCAAGTCGATCAGGTCTTTCACCCTGGAATTTTCGGATTCCTCTCTCGGCAACGTGTAGGCGTGGAGTTTTTCCGCGAATTGCTGCTCTCTGGAAATGGCAGGGAACGGCAGTGTTTCAATGCCGGCAAACTCCAGCCAATCCTGACTGCCGATCTCCTCGACCGGATCCAACACGAGGGAGGAAACCACCACATCCATCGGGAAACGGATGAACAGTCGGCCGTCGAGATGCGCTTCGATGGGGAAACGGGAACCGCCATAGGGCACGGCCTCCAAGTCCAAGGTCGGATTTCCGACAAGAAAAACGAAGAAATCGTTCAAATCCTCGCGGGCAGCCTTCTGCAATAGGTCGAAAATTTCCAAATCCTGCGCTTCCCGTTTGGCCAGCGTTTTTGCTCGGAGTACCAGGTCGATGTCCTTCGTGGTCCGGGCTTTTTGTATCCGTAACTCCATGGAGTACCCGCCCTTGAGGAAGAGATTGCCGGGATGGGACTTGAAGAGGCGGCAGAGCAGACGATCGAACGCGACCTGCCGGCGCAATTTGTGCAAATCGACACCATGCTTCTTGGAAAAATTATTGAGACGTCCCTCCAAGGCTGTTCTGAATGCCGTCGGTGTCCCGTATTTCCTGCTCATGAACGCCGCTCCTTCCTGTCTTTCTCGATAAAGAATTTTGCAGCTCCGGGAACCCGGTCGACGATTGCCAACGCATCCTTGCGGGTGAGCAAACCGCGCTGCATGAATTCAGCGACCGCCTGCTGGACCAAGTGGTCCTCAATCTGTCCGGCGGCGATGATATCCAAGACCGTCCGTGGTGGCGTCGTGACCCGAAATCCTCTCATCGTCCGGCAATCCCCTTCATGGAGGTCTTCCCGATGAAGCACGAGCACAGCGGGAATCTCGCTGTTCCGACGGAATTTTTTCGGAACCGTCATGTGAAGTTTGGCGGACATGACATCACTGGCGTCATAAATACTGAGGGCGGTATCGAAGGAATAAACCCCTTGGGGTTCGCCTTTCCGATTGCAGGACCAGAGCGACCAAAGAACATACTGGTCATCCGGTTGATTCGGGAAATTGGACAAGCGATAGATCCCGCGATGCTCTCGAGTCCAATGTCCATGGTTGACGTGATACGGATGATTATTGATCCAAAACCCCGCCGCGATGGCCTGACGAGACGTAAAATAGCCCTGCTGGGCCGATGCTATTTCAAAAAGTCGCTTTTCTGGAGATTGGGTCATTGCACATACCTCATAATAATTATGAGTATTGTGCAAACTAATCCATATTGCAAGCACATATACCTTAATTATTATGAGGTATGTGTTATTCAAGGGGCCTGTTTTTCTATAACTATTTGAAATCTTTACTTATTGCTTCCACTCATCCGATCCAGATACTCCAAGGCGATCTGAGGATCGTCCTTGAGGGCTTTGAATATGGTCTGCCGGGCCAAAAGCTGGGGCCGTTGTTTGAGGATTTCCCGGCGGTCTTTGAAAACCGGGTCGGTCTTCAAGTGTTCCTGAAAAACCTGCAGGGTGATCCCCGCAAAACAACAGGCCTCGGCATCGCTGCAGCCGAGCGAAAAGGCGTCCTCGAGTCTGCGAAGGCAATCCTCGCTCAACGTGCCGATCTTCGGCGGTTCGGGTTTGGGCTCAGTCTTTTTCGGCATGAATACGCTCCGCTTTCTTTCCCGTATAATTTTCCCAGCGGGTGACAATGACATCGCAATAGATCGGATCCAGTTCCACGAGCCGCGCCTTGCGGCCGGTTTTCTCGCAGGCGATCAGCGTGGTTCCCGAACCACCGAAAAGGTCGAGGACGATCCCTCCGCGCTTGCAGGAGTTTTCGACGGTTCGCACCACCAATTCGACCGGCTTCTGATTCGGGTGAAAAGCACGATCCTGTTTTTGTCCCTTGTCATCCTTCCGACCCGCGAATGAATTGAACGATGGGAATTCGAAGACATTGGGATGATTCTTCGGACCGTAAAATTCGGGATGGCCCTTGGCGATGTAGAGGATCGGTTCGTACTTCCAGGTATAGTGGCCGAAGTTCATCGCCTGCACGTCTTTCAACCAGATCAGCGTATTGCGATAATCCCAGCCAGCCTCAATGGCGCAGGTGAGGAATTCAAGGACGTTCGCTTCGGCGTAGCAAACATAGGCGGGAGCGTTGGCGGAACAGTTCGCGAAAGCGTTTCGGTAAACCTTTTCGAGAAAGCCCCGGAAGTCTTTCTGGTTGTCTCCCATGATCTTTCTGCCGAAGGTATCCTCGTAATTCACGTTGTACGGAGGGTCGGTGAAAATCATGCCGGCCTGTTCGCCATTCAGAAAGGCTTTGAGCAACCCTTCATCCGTGCTGTCGCCGCAGTGGAGGCGATGATCCCCCAGAATCAAAAGGTCACCGGGCTGCGTGATAGCCTTATCGGGAGGCTCCGGAACGGCATCCTCCTCGGCACCGGTAAGACTGTTTTCTTTTTCATAGCCGATCAGATCTTTCAATTCATCATAGTCGAAGCCCGTCAGTTCGATCGGATACTCGCCGATGTCGACGTCGACGATCACGTCATGGAGTAGCTGAAGATTCCATTCCCCCTGGATCTTGTTCAGGGCGAGATTCAGCATCTTCTCTTTAGTGAGAGGGAGATCGACTACGACCACCTTCGTCGATTTGATGCCTATGAATTCGAGTACTTTGAAGCGCTGGTGTCCGCCGACAATGTTGCCGGTTTGCTTATTCCAGACGATCGGCTCAACAAGCGAGAATTCCAGGATGGATTTTTTGAGCCGTTCCAATTGCTCGTCGGAAATCTGTCTCGGGTTATAGGGACAGGGATTCATCTCCGAGAGTTTTTTACTTACGAGGACCATGTCCATGTTCAATCTTTCGTTTGCTTCATCCATCGTGTGCCTCCTCTACGATTGCCTTGCCGATCACTTCGATAACCTGCGGAACGACCGCGTTTCCGAGGCAGGTAAGCTGGTGAATCCGGTCGGGAATCCCATCAGCCACTCCACAAATCTTGGGTGCGGATACAGGCCATCCGTCGGCCCATTGCGAAGCACCTCCCGCAGGTTGCCGCGACATTTCGGCGAGCCTTTGAACCTCTCGGTAGAAGCCCCCTTGGCATCCGAGACGATCGGCGTCGGGTACCATTCTCTTGGTCGCGAAGATCCAGATCCGTTCACGCCTATGGGGAGCGCCCACGGCCGACGCCGGTATGCATTCCCATTCGACATCGTACCCGAGCGCGGCCAGGTCTCTGAGAATTCGTCCGAAGTACCGTCCAGATTCAGTTGAAAGGATCCCCGGCACGTTTTCAGCCAGGACCCATCGGGGCTCAAGCTCGCGAATAATTCGGGCGAATTCTCCCCACAGGTCTCGCGCATCGTCGGAGCCTTTTCGCATTCCGGCGAAACTGTGGGGCTGACAGGGGAAGCCGCCGCAAACAAGCTCGACGGGTTCGAGGTTATGTCGGCCGCAATCCCTGACATCCCGGTGGCGGGCGACGTGGGGCCAGTGTTTTTCGAGAATTCCGGTCGCATAGTCATTGATCTCCACCTGCCACAGGCATTTCATGCCGGCCCTTTCCAGGCCCAGATCGAAACCGCCGATGCCAGCGAATAGCGAACCGAACGTGATCGTCATGTCCGTGAATACGGGATTGACGATAACTGTGCCGGTGATACGATCCGGAAATAGCGCTTTCCCGGATTGAAGGATTCACGAAAGGGTTTCCGAAAGCCTTTGCGCAATCCTTCCCTGAAGGGATCGTGAAAGGGTTACCCATTGGGTTTGCCGATCTGTTTTTTGGTTCGTTTAGGGGCAGGTGGCGGGATTATCCGCTTGCAGAGCGGCTCAGAGATGAGTACTTCGTCCTGCACTTGGGGGACGCAGCAATAAAAAAGGCCCACCATTTGGTGGGCTTTTTTATTGCTTTGTTTTTCAACTGAAGGAGAACCCGTAGGGTTTCGACCGAGCGCGGGTACCCACGTAGTGGGTGCGCGAGGAAGTGGTTGGAGCCGTGAGGCGGAAACCAGACTCCCGTTGGGGACGCAAGAAATCCGCAGCACCTTTTTGGTGCAGCGGATTTTTTTTGTTCATACTGGAGTTGAACCCTGGTTTTGAAAAGGTCACCGGTTCGACCACCATATGGGGGAGTGTTGGGTAAACGGTTTTTATAAAATGACGCCAAACAGCTTCAATTCACACCAAAATCTCAATTGCAAATTTGATGGTCTGATCGGCAACCAAGTCTTCATTGCGACGAACGTCGGACTTGATGGGCAGGATATAAGCACCTCGCTTACTATCTGGGAAAATAGAGGTTTTCCAAGCGGCGTTGCCTTGGTATTTCCAAAGCTTTTCGTTCATTCGAAAGTGGGTCTTGATCATAGGAATCATCTTATATATAGCCATATTTACCAAAAGGAGCGCCAATGAAATCAAACATATTGCTGATAATTTTGAGTATTGCAGTTTCAATCCCTGCATTTGCTGGAACGGGGACCTTGGCCGGCGATGTTGATGATGCGTACGGTACACCACTGCCTGGTGTCATTGTCACAGTGACAAATGCGGACACCTCAGATGCACATACAGTTGCTACCAATTCTGGGGGTGTTTTTTTCGCAGAAGACTTGCCCTCCGGAAAGTACTCCGCAAAGGCACAGATGCCCGGCTATAAAACGGCCTCTGCTTCAAATATAAAAGTCAAAGATGGAAAAATGACTAAAATAAAACTGATCATGGTGATTGGGGTTGATTGATTTAGGGGGCTGCATGAATTTGTTCATTGTAATATTACTCTCTCTCGGAATGACTGCATGCGGCGCTGCAACAAGTAGTACTTCATCGGGAAATAGTGTACAACCCAGTAGCCCGCAAACCAATGCCAGTGCGAGTAAATCGGTCTGCAATGGGGTAAATGACTTTACGAATATACCGAGTGCCTTTCTGGCAGCGCTGAAAAAATACACCACAACCAATGCGGAGCATGTCGTTAATGTGTGTACCGAAGATAGTAATAGCGACGGTGCCGCCGATTATATTGTTGTCGAATCCACCGATCAGCCGAACCATGAGTCGGTGTATTATGACGATTCAGATAGTCATCATGAGGATTATGATTTCAATACCAACGAGTATCGTTATAGTGATTTGTACACAGATCAAACACCCGGCTCAGCTGGAAACAACATGATCGAAGCCCAGAGTATTGTCATGCGCATGCCAATTAATCCCGCATCAGCGACAACGAAAACAGCCACCACATATAACACTATCGGTCTTGGGCTGAATGGCGTTTCATTCTTCAATGAAAATGCAGGACCGGGCGATGACATTACAGACGAGCTTTTTACTTTTGATCAATGCTCAGGACATCCGCAGCAAGACGGAGTGTATCACTATCACGTTGGGCCAATTTGCCTGATTCGTGATCTAGGTGGCGCAGTCGTGATAGAATCAAAAACAGTAAAAGGGAAGACATACACATGGATCGACGATGCGGGGACTAATGCCGGTTTACTACTTGGTTTTCTCATGGATGGTTTTCCTGTCTACGGCCCAATTGGTACAAGTGAAACGGATTGTAATGGTAGCGCTGTGTCTACACCGATAGATGATTACAATGGCCATACACACTGTACCGCAGACTTTGGTGATGCAATCTACCACTATCATGTAAAGACCGCAAACAAAGGTGGGACCAGTTCTCCAATTTTTTGGATTACGAATGAATATTACTACGGCACTCCCGGTAGTGTTTCGAATTAATGTATAACTGTACGCAAGTTGTTGCTTATTACTGATTTTTTGGTAAGAGTAGCGCAATGATGCTTTCACTTTTCCCACCACAGGTTGTGGATTTTTTTGTCTCGGTTGCAGATTTTTTTCTGTTTCTGTGTCGTGTCCTCAAGGAGGGGTTTTCGCGCCGTTTTGAGTTTCGAGAGTTTTTCCGTCAATGCTATCAAATTGGTTACAAAACACTGCCGCTGGTTTCTGTGACGGGTATCATTGTGGGGCTCGTCATGGCCATTCAGTCACGACCTGTGCTGCTCAAGTTTGGTGCAGCGACCATGCTACCAGGTATGGTGGCGGTGTCCATCATCCGCGAAATGGGCCCCGCGTTTATTGCGCTGATTTGCGCAGGCAAAGTAGGGTCCAGCATGGGCGCCGAATTGGGCTCCATGAAGGTCACCGAACAAATCGATGCCATGGAAGTTTCGTCCACCAATCCCATGCGCTTTTTGGTCGTTACGCGCGTTCTGGCAGCAACTCTCATGATTCCACTCCTCATTTTATATGCCGATGCATTGGCTATTTGGGGTAGCTGGGTGGGCACCAATCTGCAGGGGGATGTCACGCTCCATCTATTTTTTACGCAGGCATTTAAAGCAGTTGGATTTCGGGATCTCATTCCTGCTGTCATCAAGTCCTTCTTCTTTGGTGGCGTGATTGGTTTAGTCGGCTGCTATCAAGGATATCACGCGGGACGCGGTACGGAAAGTGTGGGGAAGGCGGCAAACGCCGCGGTGGTAATGGCGTCACTGTTGGTGGTTTTAGTCGATGCCGTGGCCGTTCAAATTACAGACATTTTGGTTAAATGATGCAGAACATTGTTATCGAAATTCGGAACGTCAAAAAATCCTTCGAGAGCCAGCATGTCTTGAAAGATGTAACATTGGATCTAACCAAGGGTGAAAACCTGGTTATTGTGGGCAAGTCCGGTATTGGCAAATCCGTTTTGGTCAAGTGCATTGTGCGTCTCTTAAAGGCAGATAGTGGAGTCATCAAAGTCTTGGGTGAGTATGTCAATGCTTTGGATAACGATGCCTTGAATGAATTGCGAAAGAAGATTGGATTTTTGTTTCAAGGGGGCGCGTTGTATGACTCCATGACGGTGAAGGAAAACCTGGAGTTCCCGCTAAAGCGCATTCATCGTGGCTTGAAGCGTGCAGAAATTGATCAAAAAGTCAAAGAGGCGTTGGAACAAGTGGGGCTTTTGGATGCGCTCAATAAAATGCCATCCCAATTATCGGGCGGCATGTGCAAGCGCATCAGTGTGGCGCGCACCATTATTGTGAACCCTCAGATCATGCTCTACGACGAACCCACGGCCGGTCTGGATCCCGTCACATCCTCTGAAATCAGCACGCTGATCAATGATGTGCAGAAGAAATACAACACCTCATCCATCATTATTACGCACGATATTGAATGCGCTCGCATTACGGCAAACCGTGTGATTATGCTGGAAGATGGTACGGTATATAAAGAAGGCAGTATTGAATCATTTGAAACATCACGGGATTCGCTCATTATGTCGTACTTTAATCCATCGAGCAATCCCACACATTATTAGTTAGGGGGAAGAACATGCTATTTAAACTGCGGTTGGGGCTTTTTATTGTTGGTGGCTTGGCAATCTTTGTTGCAGCCGTCTTCATCATTGGAAAGCAGCAAAACTATTTTGACCAGATGTTCCGGTTAAGCACCACGTTCAAAAACGTGAGTGGATTGGAAGTGGGTAGTAATGTTCGTTTCACAGGAATCAATGTGGGGACCGTGGAAAATATTGTCATTTATGATACTAGTACCGTTCGCGTGGACATGCTTATTAAAGAGAACGTACAGAAATATATCAAAACTGATTGTATTGCGATGATTGGTTCATCCGGAATTGTGGGCGATCGTATTTTGAGTATTACACAAGGTAGCAGTGCAGCACCGCACGTCAAAGATGGCGAAATGATCGCCTCAAAAGAACCCATTGAAACGGATACCATTATTTCAGATTTGAAGGATACCGTGGATAAAGCCAATAAGTTTGTAGATAAAGCCAATACCTTTGTTACCGGAGCTGAGCAAATTGTAAACAAGGTGAATAATGGGCATGGCACCGCTGCAAAACTCCTTAATGATCCCAAGATGGCGCAGAATATCAATCAGACAGTCATTAATCTTAAGGATGCAACAAAGACATTAGATGAAAATATGGTTGCAGCAAAAGATAGCTTTTTGCTGCGTGGTGCTTACAGACGTCAGGCTAAAAAGGAAGCCAGAGCGAGAAGGATTGCGGAAAAGCAAGCGGCACAAGCACTTGCAGAGCGTGAAAAGAATCAATGATATGAGCCCATTATCACCCAAACATCAGGCGATGGTAGATCTATTCCAAAAGCATGTTGATGCCGAATTGGCAGGGGACATTGAAACCACAATGGCCACTATGACGGATGAACCTCATTTGTACAATGTGGCCAACATGATGGGTGGTGAAGATAAAGCTGGGGTCCGCAAATTTTATACAAATCATCTTGTGGGTAAATTTTTTCCGCCCGATGTCAAAATGACCACCATTTCTCGAACGGTTGATGATCATCAAATCGTTGAAGAAGTGGTGATTCAATTTACGCACACTACCGAAGTGGAATGGATGTTACCTGGCATCAAACCAACAGACAAACGTGTCGAAGTAGCATTGGTGGTTGTGGTTGGCGTTAAGGACGGTAAAATTGCGCACGAACATATCTATTGGGATCAAGCCACTGTGCTTGCCCAAATTGGCTTGTTAGATCCAAAAGGGTTGCCCGTCTGTGGCGCTGAAAGTGCACAGCGCATGCTTGGAAAAGTTGCTTTATAACCTGAAAGTAATTCATGAAAAGGAAGCTCATTACTATAATACTTGTCGTTGTCTATGCTCTGCAGCTGGCATCACCGCTTTATGCACAAGATACCACTGATGTTTCTGCCCCAATTTCTGAGCCAAAACCCAAACAGAAAATTCGCATACCTCTGGCATTCAAACATGCGGCAGGGGATATTCGCTATACCTTTGGCTATTGGCCCGCTTTGATCATTGCTGGTGGGGCTATTGCTGCGGGCGCCTTGACAGCGGTTGACCACTCTGTAGCTAGCCATTTTACAAGTCGCCATCTTGGGAAGCTAGATGACATCGGCAACTATATTGGTAGTCCTTACGTCTTAAACCCAGCGGCATTTGTCGTATGGGGGGCATCCGCACTTGCACATGATAAAAAGGCGACTGTCACTGGCGAAACTCTTGTCGAGTCACTGTTGTTTGCAGATGTCATGGTGGGAGGGCTGAAGCTTGCATTTCGGCGTACTCGCCCCAATGGAGGTAACTATAGTTTCCCCTCTGGCCACGCCGCAGGGACCTTTGCGGTGGCCACCTCACTCCAAACTCTATTTGGTTGGAAGGCCGGTGTTCCTGCATATGCTGTGGCGACATTTGTCGGCTTGACGCGCATCGATATGAATGCACATTATCTGTCCGACGTGGTTTTTGGGGCAGCATTGGGCTCCGCAATTGGATGGGGCACAGCGCACTACCATAAATTGATCCACAAAAATTTATTTGTGATGCCCATGATGGGTGGCAATAGTACAGGTGTTAACATTTCAGGAACGTTTTAAATTTTATGACAGCTTCATTTTCAATCAAACGTCGTCTCAAGAGTTTTCAATACGCTGCAAAAGGGATTGCTCACCTTGTTGCTTCTCAGCACAATGCTTGGATTCACTTGGTCGCAACGGTTTTGGTTGTGTGCTTTGGATTCTACTGTCAATTATCAGCGTCCGACTGGAGCCTCATAGTTGTGGCCATTACTATGGTTTGGACAACCGAGGCCATCAATACCGCCATTGAACTTCTATGCGATTTTGCAACTTCGGATCGCCACTCCCTCATTGAAAAAACGAAGGATCTTGCAGCCGGTGCGGTTTTAATTGCGGCCATCGGTGCAGCGGCTATTGCTATTCTGGTGTTTTATCCATATCTCTAAATTGCGCAAAGGGAGGTGTTATGCAATTTTTACTTACCATATGCTTTCTGCTAGCATCACCCATACTTTGGGCGCATGGTGTGCATGGTACAGGTGCCGGTCGCCAGTACCAAAAACCGGATACTGATTTTTGGTCGATTTTTATTCCAAGCACTGAAGCAGCAATTACGCATATGGACATCGACGAAAAATTAGGTCTTCGGATTATTGATAGCGATGGTTTACCGAATCACAAAACAGGCGCATTTCCCAATGCGCACAATCCCAATCATATTGAAGAACAGTACTACCAATTCAAGGTGCCACTTCATCCCCAAAAGGCAGCTCATACAACACCATTAAATCATGCGGACTTTGGTGTTGCGCTCAATGGCGTGCCATTTGATCCTGAGAGTGCTGAATTTTGGAATGGTAATCGCGACTGGAATGAAGAGGCCATGAGCCCCGATGTTAATTTGGGCTTGGACTCCAATAATGCCCATGTTCAGCCCACTGGGGCCTACCACTATCATGGTATGCCGATAGGGTTTGTTGACAAGTATAACTATCGCAGTACGCCGGTTATGATTGGTTATGCTGCCGATGGATTCCCAATTTATACCCCCTATGCACAAGATGTGAATGGCCAGAAAAAAACACTGCGGTCCAGTTATCGGCTGAAGACTGGCCAACGTCCAAGCCCGCCCAATGGTCCTGGTGGTACATATAATGGCCTTTATTCAAATGACTACGAGTTTGTCTCTGGGGCAGGGGATTTGGATCAGTGCAATGGTCGTACTGCTGTTACAGCTGACTTCCCACAAGGCATATACTATTATGTTATCACTCAAGATTTTCCGTTCATTCCCCGGTGTTGGGTTGGAACAGCAGATGCGTCGTTTCGTAAGGGCCCACCAACTGGTAACAGACGCGGCATAGGACCACAAGGTCCCGGTATGAATGGCCCAATGGGTATGCGACCGCCACCACCGCGTCGGTTCTAGAATAACTAATTAAAATCGATAAGCGACAGATAGGTTCCCATTTACTGTGCGCAAGAAGTTGAGGGATGTAATAGCGTCTGGTGCATCAGAGCTGACGTCGAGTATGTGAATACTCATTGCTCCATGTACCATCAGCTTGATCTCTATGGGGCCAGCATAATAGCCCAAACCGAGATTGGCGATGAGACCGTGTGTTTGATACGCTGATTCTCGATCAATTTTGAGCTGAATTTCTTCGACCTGCAATTGTGCTCCCAGTGACATCGTTCCTACAGTGAAGAGGTAACCGCCACTCAATTCAAAGGCAAGGTGCTTGTTCATGGCAATACTTCGTGTGGCAACGATTGGAATGCGTGTGCCAGTTTTCTGAATTGAGACCTTCTGTGAGTCGATAGATGTTGTAAAATTTGCCTCATCGCGCCCAATACCAATACGTACGCCTCTGTAATCATGGGCGCCACAGCGATCTCCCCATAGAAGGGTCAGATTGGCCTCAAGTTGGCCGGAATTGCCACTAACGCTCTCTGAATAATTTTCACCGTAGTACAAAACGTCACGGCCAAATGCAGAGCTAACCCCCATGGAGAAACCAGGGCCTTCACCATTTTGACCGAGTGGCGTGTACTGTTTTCGGCAAACTACTGTCATGAAAAAATCTCCATATGTTGTTCTACATACTTATTATCGGCAGAAAAATGAAAAGGTTGCTTATTTATCACTATCATTTTTTTGGAAATCAATTTATAAGACGGGCATTACAAGGAGGCCATTCATGGCAAAGAAGAAAGCAAAAAAGAAAGCTGCGAAGAAAACGGCAAAAAAGAAGGTTGTAAAGAAAGCCAAAAAGCGTGCCGGTCCCAAAAAAAACTCGGCCTTCATGAAGGCCTTACAACCTGATGCCGCATTGGGTGCAGTTGTTGGTAATAAGCCATTGCCACGCACCGAAGTGGTCAAGAAACTTTGGGTCTACATCAAGAAGCACAAACTTCAAGATTCAAAGAACAAGCGCAACATTAATGCCGATGCCAACTTGAAAGCTGTCTTCAATGGCAAGAAGACGGTAAATATGTTTGAGATGACCAAGTTGGTATCCAAGCATTTGAAGTAATTTAAATTGAATAGTTGCAATAAAAAGGCCCCTCAAGTGAGGGGCCTTTTTTATTTGGTTAGGTGTTCAATTAGCGCATATGCAGCATTATGGGCCAATCTTGTGAGTTTCTCACGCGGTGTACTATCACCAACCTCATAGGTAACGGCGGGTGCATTAAATGTCTTATCAATCCACCCCTCAGAAGTTTTTGGGACAATGGGGTTACTTCTACTCAGGGGAATGAGTTTAATTTGGTAGTCCTTTTCACGTGCGCTGAGTTTCTCCATCCAATCTAAGACACGACTATCCAATGCGGCTTTGCCAGATGCATCTTCGTTTACTTCAATCAGATACATCACGTCCTTATATGTGGAGTGAAAATCAATGAAGAATGCAATGCCCTTTTTAGAATGCACTTCAATGGCTTGTTTCACTGCCCGTGTCTCAGGTTCATTAGAGGATTGCCAGTCACGATTTAAGTCAATGCCACCCTTACCAGAATCGCAGGCACCATCATTGTTGTTGTCTGTGCATGGGCCAATGCCATTATGACGCCAATGACCTTGGTCGACGCCATCAGGATTTACATTGGGTATGACAATAACATTATACTTAGCCAAAAATTGCTTTGATAGGTAACCATTGTCGCAGAGTGCTTCCACAAAGCTCATTTGTGCCAGTGTGCCTGTGACCTCGGGTGGATGCTGTCTGCCCATGAGTACAACTGTTGGTTTTGGCGTGTTGCCCTTGTTGATCGTGAGCATTGGAATGTCACGTCCACCATTCGACTTTCCGATAGTGCTGAATGAAATAAAGGGGTGAGCGTTCACCATTTTCTGTGACCATTCCAAGATGCGATCAGATGTAATCAACTCCTGTGCTGCGATCCAGATAGTATGACCATCTAGTGCCAGTGGAAAACTTGCAGTAAAGCCCTTACCTGTACCATCACCCCAAGTACCATCCTCAACTAAACCATTACGCGAAACAATTGATGGATCAATAGATTGCCAATGAGTTCCATCATAGCTGATCTTAGGTAAATAGCGGTGGAGGCCTGCTGTGTATGCAAATTCAATGGTGATAATCTGATGTTTCTCTGCGCTATTGATGCGGAAGGCATACCATGGACTATCATTGATAGGGGGCTCATTTTCAGGTGACGAAACAATTGTAAATTTTGAAGGACCCGTTTGAATAACATTAGCAAGTCGACCACCAGGAAAATTGTTATCGAATGCGATTTTTACCTTTTCAGAACTTGGTTCAGTAAATCGGAAGAAGCGTTTTGGTTCAAGGCGAACACCACGATGCGCTTGTCCCTTGGTTGGATCCTCTGGTGGGTAGAGCGCTTTGGAAACTTCTATCTTGGATGATGTACTTTTGCATTGAATAGCAACTCGTGAATTATGTTTCCAAACATCTACAAAGTTAAATGCCTGACTTGAACTTGCTTGGATTGCTTTAAGCAAACTATCGTGTACTTGGTCTGTATATTTGGCGCTCTTGGAATTGTGCTGACTATTCAGAAGGGCAAGAATATCTTCCTTCGATAATGTATGGTCCGCACTACCACCCACGCGTTGAGCGACCTTCTGAATGGGCTCACCTAGAATTTGGATACAGGAATATTGTGGCGCACTCGCATCTAATTTAGTGGTCATTTTATCTCCTCTACTTGGTAACTTATTGTTTTATAATAATAATGATGCCCTCTATAAATGGCCGATCACTATTATCTTATTAGGTATCGTCTGTAGCAAAAAAAAGTTGCGTGCACTATTTAATCGTTTTCTTTCTGGATAAGTCCCGCTATAGGCTGCCGCGCCAGTGTTGGCGGCCTGAACAAGTTACTCAAACAGCGAGAAGGGAGTCGTATGGATAGATGGATAGGTGTTGTTGGTATTGCCGTAATTCTTTTATTTGCTGTCCTCTTATCATACAGCCCCAAGAAAATTAATATTCGCACTGTTGCTTCTGGTCTGATTTTGCAGATGCTGATTGGTGTAGTTCTGTTAAAATGGGAAACTGGCAACTTGTTCATGCAATGGGTTGCAGGCAAAGTGACATCCTTTCTCAACCTGGGATATCAAGGTAGTCATTTTCTCTTCGGTAACATTGTGGATCCGCAACACTTTGGCACATTCGGTTTTCAGTTTGCGTTTTCAGTTTTGCCTACCATTATCTTTTTTGCATCATTCATGTCCTTTCTCTATTACCTGGGCGTCATGCAACATGTTGTCAAAGCCTTTGCATGGCTGATGCAAAAGATCATGGGGACATCAGGTGCAGAATCATTGTCATGTTCAGCAAATGTCTTTTTGGGGCAAACGGAAGCGCCTCTTTTGGTACGCCCATTCTTGCCGGGTGCCACAAAATCTGAACTCTGCGCCATTATGGTCGGTGGGTTTGGCACAATTGCTGGAAGTGTGATGGCGGGGTACATTCAGATGGGTGTTCCTGCAGCGCATATCATTATTGCCAGCTGTATGGCAGCACCCGGGTCCCTCATGATTGCCAAAATTATTTTACCTGAAACTGAAAAATCCGAGACCTTGGGCAGTGTGCATATGCCGAAGTTGAACGTGGGATCCAATGTGTTAGACGCCATTTCTCACGGAACTACTGATGGCTTGCATTTGGCCTTGAATGTGGCAGCCATGTTGGTCGCCTTCATTGCGCTGATTGCCTTTGCCGATAAAGTACTCTTAAATTTTGACCATTGGATTGATGGTAGCCTGGTAAAGGGTGTTCAAATGGCGAATGGTGAATTTGCCGGCTACTTCCCTGGAAGTTTGAAAACACTCTTTGGTAGCATTTTGGCACCGATTGTCTGGCTTATGGGCGTGCCTCAAGCCGACCTTAATACGGTGGGGGGACTGTTAGGTATCAAGTTGGCGGCTAATGAATTTGTGGCCTATGCAAATCTGTCACCCATGATCAAAAGTGGACTCATTTCGTCAAAGGCCGGCATTATGGCTACCTACATGCTTTGCGGCTTTGCCAATTTTGCATCGATCGGCATTCAAATTGGGGGTATTAGTGCGTTGGCACCCAATCGTCGCTCAGACCTGGCCAAATTGGCGTTTCGCGCGATGTTGGGTGGTGCGCTGGTTTCCTGTATGACAGCTACGATTGCCGGCCTTCTGCTGTAAGTAAAAAAACTAAATAAAATCAGAGATATTTATTGTCATTATTAAACCCCTACACTAAAGGGCCCCCGCAACAGGGGGAAGACAGGAGCTGGTGTGAGCGTCGCATTACATCCATTTCAATGTTCAACCCCGTTGTCACCTGCGGCGGCCCCTTTACTTTGTGAGTCTCAACCGTCTGCAGCTCATTATCAAAACGAATTAAATCAAATTGAATCACGTCGGCAATACGCTGTTGGTGATACACAATCCATGGTCGCGCTAGATTTGTATGAGGCTATGGTACACCTGTCAGATCCTGAAGGTTTCATGCCCAAGGTCACAGGTCTTTTGAACCACGCCAAGAGCGGGCTTTTACAATTACCTGTAGGCAGTTCCCAACAATTATTATTGCAACAAGCCAACGTGGCAGAAGCCCGCTACTATGTCAGATTGGCGAGCCAAAGCCGTGATACGAGCTCTGCACAAGACCATGTGCGCCATGGTATTGCCGCCATCACACCCGTTTTGAATGCTATTACTGCTGCTGAGACCAGTTCAAAGGTAGTGGAGGATTCACAGGCCCGTTTATGGGTGGATGCACTCATGTTGCGCCAAAGCTTGGCGCAGTTGGAGCGTATTCATGACATGGATGTACATGATTCCTGGATGGCTACACGTGACACCGAAATTTGTGCGGCACGTTCATTGATTTCTGAGTTACCTGAAGGGGACCGTGCAAGTCGAATGGCCGAACTCACACAACTTCATGCCCGCACGTTATTGATTTCACATGAATACGCCGAGGCAATGCGCCTGAATCCATCGCTCAATGAAAATGATGATGCTGGCTTTTTATCCAGAGTCCAATCCGCTGCCATGGAAGCCGCAGCACAGTCGGACCGCTTTGGTGGCTGGGCGTCATTTAGTGCATCACTAGCAGGCTGTTTTATTGGAACCAAGATTGCGGCCACTACAGGCGCAGCCGCAGGTGCAGGCGTTGGATCCATTGTGCCAGTAGCGGGTACCGGTGCGGGAGGAGCAGCAGGAGGTACTGTTGGCGCGGTTGGTGGTTGTGCCACAGGTGCCGTGGGTGGATTTTTGTTACTGCGCAGTGCTGCAGCGTTATCGGCTCCACAAGTCTGGGATGCTTACCAAACGGGGTACACCGCTGAAGATTGGCAAAGCGCTGCATTCAACACCGCTGCATTGACTGCTGAAGGGGCGTTGTCCGCCTGGGGCGCAACAGGTGTAGCGCAAGGTGGCAAACAAATTGCGAGAGTTTTTGTTGAAGACTTGCCGATCGTCGGACGCGCATTACTCAATTTACCTGCGCGTATGGCCGCATTGAAAGTAGCCGATTTGGCGCCGCGTATTGCCTTACCCAAGTTATCCCATCTCATAAAACCTGCTACTGAAACTGTCGCATCCCCGTGGCTTAGCATGAGCGGTGATGTGAGCGCTGCGCGTATTGCCAAAGCGCTTGGCTATGCAGCTTTTTATGCAATGACAGGAATTATTACGATACCCACAGCTGCGCAGGCCAATCCCAATGCCAGCAAAGGGGTTTCACCGTGGTCAGACCCTGTTAGTGAAGTTCTGGCACCCATCGGCTTGGTTGCGTCAAACCTTGTTGTTGCCCGTCTACTCAGGGCCCCGCATTTATTAGTCCAAGGTTTTGGCTTGGCCTACTATGGATTATGGCGCTGGGTGGATTATCGCGGTGGAAATGAGGCTGCACCATTTGAGGCTGCCAGTAAAATTGCAGTAGGTGGTGCAATTTGTACATTTTTAGTTAAAAATCCGTTGAGTGAAAACATCAGATTGGATGGACTTGGCACAGTTATGGGCACGCTAATCTCAACTTATCCTTGGATGACCTCTGCAATTGAAGCTGGTAATGCAAAGGGTGAAGGGGTGATGTTGCCTATCCTCATTGGGCACGCGTTTGTTTTTGTTCATAAGGCTTCGTTTGCCTTGGACTTTAAGCTCATTAAGCCATTTTTTGAGCGTACGCCATTCTTGCGCGCTTTCTCGGATATGGCGCGTGGCGATGTTATAACAGGACCTATTTTTGATGTGTTTCGACGCGTTGGGTTTCCATTACATCGTATTAATCTGTTGGGCTATCAGCGCTTTTTCTGGCTCTCCAACTTTGTTTGCATTACCTCGGCACTAGAGGTCTTAGGCCAATCAATTGGTGCTTCAATGGATGATAAATATGGCTCAATCATGGGACCTTGGCGCAAGCGCACAGCCGAACAAATGTTGGGCTGGAGTCCGTTCCGAACAGCAGCAATTATGGCACTAGACTTTGATACTGTGGGTGCGCGTATCCTTGCTGCAGTATGGTTTGGTATTGAAGATACAATTCTCAATAAGCATCACAAGATTTTCAGTCACCAACGCCGATGGGTTTCTGATTTTGGTGCGTTATTGGCAACAACTCCCTCATGGCCGGAGTGGACTAAATTTTTTGAAGGAGCCATGATGAAGATGACCTATTTAAATGGCAATGAGTTGGATGTGGATTTTGATGATTTATATGAAGATATGCGTGATGCTAAGTTTAAGCTCAATCCCGAACAACTCAAAATGATTACCGATAAATTCAGAGATTTTGAGACGATCACTCGCCAAGATCAACGCATCTGTCTCTTCCTGCTGGCGGCGATGGCCAAGGTTGCTCATGACCAAAACACGCTACTCGATCCAAAGCTTCGGCCATATTATGAGCAATACCTCCCCAAACTTAAGCTACCCAAACCCGTGGAAGAAACCCCCATCCGCCAAATCCGCGACCAAATTAATGATTGGGAGTAACACCAAAATCCTCGGAAACGCAGTCCTGTAGCGATAATATCCATTGACAAGGTCTAGGGGAGAGATTAGCCGGCGCCTCCACGTTAGGTTTAAATCAACTGAAATGCCAATTCCAAAGGAGGAAGTTATGGCCAAGGCAAGTAAGAAGGAAATCGCAGTCGTTGTTTCAAAGGTAAAAGATTACGTGAAGAGCAAGGGTTGCATGACATCCGCCGAAGCAATCCCAACATTGTCCGACAAGATCTACTGCTTGATCGACAAGGCCATTGAACGCACAAAAGCCAACGGCCGTCAGACCATTAAGCCACAAGATTTATAAAATTGTTTTTGTCTTGAATTAAGACCCTCGGTAGCCGATAGCTGCCGAGGGTTTTCTTTTATGAATCGATACATTGTTGGCACAATTTTGATAGTAGCTGGGCTCGTCTACATGGGCGTCACCGTCTTTCGCTCGTCGATGCAGTACTATGTTACGGTAAGCGAGTTTCGCAGTAATGAATCCAAATACGATGGTAAGACACTTAAGGTTGCAGGCAAAGTAAAAGAGGGTAGTGTCCAAAAGACAGTTGATGCGGGCATGCCTGTTTATACGTTCACGGTCGTCGATGCGGGCCAAGAGTTGCAGGTGGTTTATCGCGGCTTGGTGCCGGATACCTTTAAAGCAGGCTCCGATGTGGTGGCCACAGGCCACATGCAGGGGGATCACTTTGAAGCGAATCACATTCTTGCCAAATGCGCATCTAAATATGAGGCCAAGGTCCAATCATGATTCCTGAAATTGGCAGTGCCATGATCACACTTGTTATTCCCGCCAGCATCTTTAGCCTGGTCGCTGGGCTTTTGGGTGGACGCATGGCCAATGCCGCATGGCAAACCACACGCCTCATCATGATGATGCTTGTGGGTGCTTCCATACTCTTAATTCTGGCCTTCATCGCAAACGATTATTCCATTGCTTACGTTGCCCATTATTCCAACCGATCACTACCGTTCTTTTATAAAATTACCGGGTTGTGGGCAGGTCTCGATGGATCATTGCTTTTTTGGGTGACGATTTTGTCAGTGTTGGGGTTTGTCATGATGCACCGCTTGCAAAAGCAGGCACCTGAGTTAGTAGCCGTTGCCAATGCGAGCGTTATGGGTGTAATCTTCTTTTTCGCACTCATGCTTTTGTTCCCAGCCAATCCGTTTACGCGACTTGTGACAACACCCGCCGACGGCACAGGGCTCAATCCACTTTTACAAAATGAATATATGGTTATTCATCCACCCAGTCTTTACATGGGCTATGTGAGCGCGGCGATTCCATTTGCGATTGCAATGGCCATGATGTGGCGCCGCAAGGCGACGGATATTGATTCGCAAATCCTGCGCCCATGGTTGTATCTGTGCTGGACATTCTTAACATTGGGCAACTTGTTGGGCATGCACTGGGCCTATGTGGAGCTGGGTTGGGGCGGCTTTTGGGCCTGGGACCCCGTGGAAAATGCCGCGGTCATGCCGTGGTTTGTCCTGACCGGACTACTCCACAGTATGATTGTGCAAGAGCGCCGTGGTCAATTCCGTATGTGGAACATGGTGCTGGTTGTGCTCGCATTCATGCTCACACTGTTTGGAACGTATCTAACACGTAGTGGTATCGTGCAATCGGTACACGCGTTTTCCAATTCAACATTGGGGCCTTATTTTATTTCACTCATGATTGTGACAGCGCTTGTGGGATTCGGCAGTATCGTTGCCCATCGCAAATCACTCCAGCCTAGGGCACTTTTCGAATCTGTGGTGTCAAAAGAGGGCGCGTATCTTTTGTGTACAATTTTAATGGTTGCAGCAACGGTTGCCATCATCTGGGGCACCATGATGCCAACAATCACAGAAGCAATCTCTGGTGACCGTGTGACCGTTGGTCCACCGTACTTTAATCGGATGATGGCGCCCATCGGCTTATTCGTCTTACTCCTGATGGGTGTTGGTCCCGTTGCCAAGTGGACGCATGATGAGTTGTTGCCACTACTCAAGCGGATTTGGTTGCCGACTTTTGTAGCGGGATGCGTTGCATTGATTGCATGGTATAAGGGTCTATTGAATCCCTACATGTATAGCGCCGCAATAATGGTGGCGTTTGCGTTTACCACGACTGTCCATAAGCTTTTTACTGGTAAGCGGCGCAATCCCAGACGCGAAGGTGCGTATATTGTGCACCTTGGTTTTGTCATCATGTTCCTTGGCTTTGCAGGAGCTGCTTATCAAGGAGAGCGTTCTGTTGAATTGCATGCCGGTGAAACAGCCAGCTTCCGTGGCTATGAATTTGAAATGAAGGGGATTAACTACTGGCGCGATCGCCATAAAGAAACGATCGAAGCTGTCGTTAATGTGACTTATGCGGGTAAGGAAATTGATGAACTGCGGCCTTCACACTTTTTATATGTCGGCTCCGAGCAACCCACAAGTGAAGTCGATATTCATCGGCGGTTTGGTGAGGACGTCTATTTGATTATGGGTGGTTTTGATTACGACAAAAAATCAGCAGAGTTTAAAATTATGATTAACCCGCTGGTGAATTTAATTTGGCTCGGCGGTGCCATCATGGGGCTCGGCATTGGCTGGATGTGGTGGCCACGGAGGAAATATGCGTAAACTATTTGTATTACTCACCTTAATTTTTGCATCGCACGTTGCACATGCGCAATCTATGGCGGATCAGCTTAAAAATTCGCCGCTGGGCAAAATTCCCGTGGGTGTTTTGACGGGCGTGCTAACGAAAGAGGGCAAGCCGCTTGCAAACTATCCACTCGTCATTCAGGTACAGCAATCTGGTCAAACGGTGTTGACGCTACCCAAAAACACAGACGCCAACGGCACGTTTGAATTTAAAAATATATTCCGCGCACCAGAATTTTCTTATTCCGTATTTTCCGAAGACGCCGGAAAAGTGTACCGCTATGGCCCCTTTGCTATGAAGGATGCCAAACTTAAAATTAGCTTCGCCATTAGCGCAAAGACCGAAATTGGTGAAATGCCGTCTCAGCCCAAAGCTGCTGCTTCTGAACCTGTCCCAGAAAAGGGGGAGTGGGTTTGGTATCAAGTGGTTGCACTTCTAATGTTGGGCGCAGTCTTGGGTGCATTGGGCACTGTGATCGTCAATCGACGGAGAAAATAATGCTCAGCTTGCAAAACATTGGCCATCACTATCAGCACTGGGTGTTGAAAGACGTGTCGATGAAGTTGCGTGTGGGGCAACGGTGTATTCTTACAGGTGCTAATGGGTCGGGCAAAACCACACTACTCAAAATTTGTGCCGGTCTTCTTACGTCTACGCAGGGCAAGCGCATCATCGATCGCGATACAAAAGTGTCATGCGTTCTCGCATCTTCCTTTTTATATGCTGAACTCACCGTTCTTGAAAATCTCAAACTCTATGCCACTCTTCAAAATCAAAAATCCGATGTCGTGGATTGGGCAATTCACACCTGGGGATTAAAATCATTTATGCAGCAGTCTGTCGCCACGCTTTCGTTGGGGCAGACGCAACGTGCGTCACTCGCACGCGCCACATTTTCCAGTCCCAATTTCTTGTGCCTCGATGAACCAAGTAATGCGCTTGATGCGGAAGGCCTGGGATTGCTAGAGGCCTATCTTCAGTCTTTTGATGGTCTGGCACTGATTGCCACACACGATCCAGGCAGTTTTGAACCACTCGCCAACACTCATTTGCGATTGCATGACGATCATCGATTGGAGCTGCGATGATTTTTCAGCTGCTCAAATTAGAATGGCGCTTAAGTCGTGGCTCACTTGCAGTACTCATGAAGTTGGGCTTCTTTGCATTGCTACTTACAATTTTGTTTTACATTGCACTCGCGCAAGGCATGGGCGAGGCCGCGCGTTATGCCACACAAGTGGTGTGGATCATCTTAGTCATGGGTGGCATCTTGCAGTGCAACCGCAGCTTTGATTCTGAACGGAACGGCAATGTACTAGACGGCTTGCGCATGATCCCTGGCGCAATCTCAGCATTATATATCGCCAAGTGGGTGGCAAACCTTGTCACACTTTGGATTTTACTGGGGCTACTCAGTGTTATGATCATGATATTTTTCAATCTTGCTGCAGATCAACTTAACGCCGCATTTTTTATTCCAGCTGCTCTTGGCCTTGTGGGTCTGACAGCAATCGGTACACTTTTTTCCGGAATGGTACGCATGCATCGCGCGCGTGACATGGTATTGCCTGTGCTTCTCATTCCCATCATTCTGCCACTTGCCCTGATGGTATCGCGATGGTATGCGGCAATTTCAATTGGTGAGGGAATGTGGGACGTCGCTTGGGGCCACTTGGTCGTGGCAACAGACATTTTATTCTTTGCGAGTGCCTGGCTGCTATTCCCAAGTGTGGTGAAGGACTAATGAAAAAAATAATTTACTTATTTCTACTAATCGCACTTGCCGCCAGCGGCTACGCCATTTTCTTTTATGCGCCAGAAGAAGTCACCCAGGGCATTGTTCAAAAGATTTTCTACATTCATGTGCCATCTGCTTTTGCCATGTACGCCACACTCATCACGGGTGCTGCGCTCGGACTTGGGTATTTAATTCGCCGTGACGATGCACTTGATCAGTGGGCAGTGAGCTGTATGGAAGTGGCGCTACTTTTTTGTACGATTGTGCTTACCACGGGGCCCATCTGGGCCAAACCGATTTGGGGTGCCTGGTGGACGTGGGATGCGCGTCTCACATCCACATTCTTTTTGTGGCTCATTTTGATTGCCTACTTTTTGCTGCGCAAGGCGTTTACTGGTACAGAGGCCAAACGCTACTCCGCGATTCTGGCATTGATTGGCCTACTCGATGTGCCGATTATCATGTTTGCCGTCAAACTCTGGCGCGGAGCCCACCCATCGGTCTTGAGTGCGCGGGAGTATCTGCCAAGCGAGATGCGCCAGGTATTTATCCTTTGCATACTAACAATTCAATTCTTGGCGTGGACATTGGTGATCATTCGCAAGTCGATAGAAGCCAAAAGGAGGGGATAAGTGGACACCAGCACGTATTGCTTTGCAGGCTATGCCGTATTTGCAGTCCTAATTGCATTGTATGTAGGACGTTTGGTTTGGATTTCGATCACTCATAAATAAATTTGTCACAAAGAGTTCACACACCTCCAGCCGCTTTCTCACTTGCACACCCATTTTAAATATGACAGATGGCAACGCAAGCTGATCCCAACATTCTGGAGGAACTTCAATGGCTGCCCCAACACTGAGTACGACTTACCCTCAAGTCTGGCATGTGCGCATTCCAGACCCAGCTTGTACCAAGCCACTGAGTCAGTGCCAAAGTGTAGCCATTCCGATCCAGGATCCACAGGTTCAAACCCAACTATGGAGTTATGACCTAAATGGAGATAACGTTTTGGACTGGCGGGATCTTGAAAAGAGCTATTCAGCAAATGGAGCTATTCACCAGCTTTCTGCACAATGGATTAGCGCTCAAAATGCAGTGGGCAGTGCCTCACTATTCAAAAGCGAAAAGGTAGTCATTGATTGGGCGCGTTTTGATATGGCCGTTCATGCAGCATACAACAGTGTTCAAGACGTTGATTCTCTACAGTCCCATCATGTCGATGAAGGTTTTTGGAATTCAGAACACCAATTCAATGCGAATGACTGGCAGACCCTCACACGAGTTTACGGCGCTAATGCGGAGTTACTCGTCTCTCAAATGCAAGATGCATACACAACCCTGTGGTCATTTACAAAGTCCGCAGGATTGTTTTCTAACGAGATTGTTAGCATCAAGGGAATAGCTGTAGATAGAAAGTATATTGTTGATCCGGCGCCATTGCCTGCCGGCATGAGACAAGAATTTACTGCTTTGCTGAATAGAATGTCCAAAATTGATGCCTTTTATGGTGCAAATTTGTTCATGTGCGTTGGCAAGAATTGCCCAGTTAATTCAACTTCAACTCGTCCCCTTGTCAATCACTCCCATAATGGTCAGATTTTGACATGTAGTCACTTAGAATCGACTGGCACCCCAGATCAACCTGAATGCTCAAGTTTGGTCACACCTCAACGGACATCGTACTCACACAATTTGACGTTCCCTAAGGGTGTTATTACCGAGGCTTCAATCCCATATCCTGCTGCTCTGTAGCAGCCCTACATCCGCCGCAATATGGAGCCAGCACGTCGACTCATGCGGTATCCCCGGCGCCCAAGTCTTTTGGGGTTGGGTAAGATTGATGCCAAAAATGCTGATTCACTGGCACTGAGCTTGGCTGCGGAGTGTTTGAAGTAATATTGTGAAGCTGCTTCGGCACCGTATACCCCAGGTCCCCATTCCACGACGTTCAAATACAATTCCAAGATGCGCTGTTTGCTTAGTTCGCGCTCCAACTTGAGTGCGATCAAAAATTCTTTTAATTTGCGAAATGGATTTTTTGATTTGGAGAGATATAAATTACGGGCCAATTGTTGGGTTATCGTGCTGGCGCCACGCGCAAGCTTTTTCTTCTTCCAATCATAAATTGCTGCTCTTTTGATTGCTTCCCAGTTAAATCCTTCATGTTCGTAGAATTCATCATCCTCAGCAGCAATGACGGCGCGTTGAAGAGTGGGGCTGATTTTATTAAGAGGCACCCACTCATAACTAAATGGTGCTGTACTGGTCAGGAGCTGGCGATCCATGAAGGCCGTGGTGATTGGATTAACCGTTCGAAGTTCGGAAACGTTAGGAATGTTAAAGGTGTCGTAAAGCAATGCCACCCAGATCACACCCAAAATCACCAAAAAACCGATTTTGCGATTGCTCATTTTCATTGCAAAGAATCATCCCCACGGTTATCCATTCCACACTATGCCAAAACCTGACCACTGGATATGCCGAATGGCGATCGAACACAAGATGATTGAGCCATTTGCACCCGAGCAAGTACGTGACGGTGGAATCTCCTATGGCACATCCTCATATGGCTATGATTTTCGTGTCACCGAACGGTTTTTGATTCCCAAGCCTACCCAAGACGGTGTCTTGGACCCCAAAGCCGTTCGCGAGGATATGTTTACTGAATTTATTGGTCCGCATTATGATCTGCCTGCACGCAGCTTTTGTATGGCGCGCACAGTTGAGTATTTTAGGATTCCGCGTGACATTTTGACAATTGCCACTGGGAAATCCACTTACTCGCGTTGTGGTGTCACGTTGTATATCACGCCATTTGAACCTGAATGGGAAGGGCATGCCACAATCACAGTTGTTAATTCTAATAATTGCCCTGTACGTATTTATGCCAACGAGGGTATTGGCCAATTGATTTTTTTGGAAGCATCTGAAGTGTGTGCAACATCATATGCAGACAAGAAGGGCAAGTATCAGGCCCAAAAGGACATTACACATGCCAAATCAGGATAACGACGTTACATCTGACGAAAAGCGCTATTTTGAAATTGAGGAGGCCAACGAGACGATTCCATGGCTGAATCACGTTTTCTCGGACATCGCCAAACTTCGATCACGCATGACAAACTGCACAGTTGAAGTAGCTGCCAAAATTCAATCTGAAATCGAGGACCAGCTGGATAAAATTGTCGATGAAGGTATTGAAGTGGTTGATGTTGAGTTAGGTATTGTTAATTTTTATGCATTCGATGAAGATGAGGAAGTTGTTTTGAGTTGGCAGTACGGTGAGGAAATTATTCATTTTTGGCATGAACCATTTGAAGATTTTTGTCATCGCCGCCCGCTGAAACAACTGACAACTGAGGCACCTCAGGAAGGGCCTGCCTTTCACTAGGTTTGGGGGGATCATAATGTACGTTATTGATCGTGGACAAAAGCTCACTTGGTGGGAACGCATTTATCTGCCAGAAATTATTCGTGGCCTTTCCATTACTGCGCGCCACTTTTTCAAAAATTTGATTCACATGAATCGTCGCATGACGGTGGAATATCCCGAGCAGAAGCATAAGTTGCCCGTCGGATATCGCGCTGAGCATCGCCTCATGATGCGTCCCGATAACCAAATCCGCTGTACAGCTTGCATGTGTTGCTCCACTATTTGCCCAGCCGATTGTATTGAGATTGTGGCTGAAGAAAGTCCGGACAAAGCCATTGAAAAACGGCCTGCTGTTTTCAATATCAATATTTTGCGATGTGTCTTCTGTGGTTTATGTGTGGAGGCTTGCCCGTGCGATGCCATCCGCATGGATACTGGTAAATATGAAAACTCAGCGTACACTCGCGAAGATTTTATCTATGATATTGAAAAGCTAACCACAAATCACCCAGAAGGTGTATCACCCTATAGCATCGCCATTTATTGAGCATGAAAGACTACTATCAAATTCTGGGCGTGCCCCGAACTGCATCCGATGCTGAAATCAAAAAGGCATATCGTCGTTTGGCCAAGCAATACCATCCTGATGTGAACAAAGGCTCCAAAGAGGCGGAAGATCGTTTCAAGGATATTTCTGAATCCTACAATGTCTTATCTGATCCCAAGCAGCGCAAACAATATGACATGTTTGGCCAAGCTGGGCCCGGGTTTGATCCATCACAAGCGGGCTGGTCAGGTGCAGGTCCCGACGGCGTCCATTATACGTATAGTACAAATTCGGGTGACTTTAATGATTTAGGCGACATCTTTGGTGATCTTTTTGGCATGGGTGGTTTTAAACGCGGCGGACGTGCTGGTGCTGGACGAGGTCAAGGTCGTCCGCGCCCACAGTGGACAGCTGAAGACATGGGCTATGGCGCAGCCATGCCTATGGACGGTAGTGATGCCACGGCTACCGTCGAAGTGGATTTCATGGACGCTATTCAAGGGCTGCAAAAGACGATCAGTATGCAGCGATCTGGCAAAATGGAGACCTTGCAAGTCAAGATTCCTGCCGGCGTAGACAATGGTTCACGTGTGCGTATCGCCGGAAAGGGTAACCCTGGCCAAAATGGGGGGAAAGACGGGGATCTGTATTTATTAATCCAGGTCAAACCCCATCATCAATTTTGGCGCGAAGGGGCAGACATTTACGTAGATGTCCCAGTTACTATATATACAGCCAGCCTTGGGGGAAGCATCGAGGTCCCCACGATATCCGGCAGTGCCAAAATGAAAATCCCTGCAGGGACCCATTCAGGCCAACGATTCCGACTGCCTGGAAAGGGTGCGCCTGTTTTAGGTAAAAAGGGTAGTGGTGATCAATATGCCATCGTCCAAATTGCGCCACCCACCCATCTAGATGATCAGGTCAAAACCACGCTAGAACAGCTCTCCAAAGACCATCCCTATACGCCGAAACTGTAATCACCTAACTAGGCGAAATATCAGCAATTCTGTTTGACACGATTTTAAAAAACATCTATATGCCGCCCACTTACATCTTGAGAGCCAACGTTGCATCTCAGGAAATCCAAGTAAAGGAGCAACACGCAATGAATTCAGCAGTCACTAGTGGTACCAGCAAGAAACCCTCCGAGTTTGCAAAACTCTTTGAGGAAAGCCAGAAACTCACCCCCATCAAGGAAGGTGAAATCGCAAAAGGAACAGTTGTCCACATTATGCGCGACTTTGTCGTCGTGGACATTGGTTACAAATCAGAAGGGCAAGTGCCAATCCAAGAATTCAAAAACTACCAAGGTGAACTCACCGTCAAGGTGGGGGATCAAATCGATGTCTTTCTCGAGGCGGTAGAAGATTCTGAAGGTTTGATGATTTTGTCCAAGGAACGCGCGGATGCCATGCGCACCTGGGATCGTTTGGTGGAAGCCAGCGATCGTGATGAAGCTATTGAAGGTACGGTTGTGGGCAAAGTAAAGGGTGGTCTTTCTGTCGATATCGGCGTCAAGGCCTTCTTACCAGGTTCACAAGTCGATGTACGTCCTGTACGTAATTTGGACAAGTACATGGGCAAGACATTCAATTTCAAAATCATTAAATTGAATAAAAAACGTGGTAACGTTGTTGTCTCTCGTAAGGCTGTTCTTGAAAAGGAACGCGAATCCATGCGTTCAGAAGTGTTGCAGAACTTGCATGAAGGACAAATCCTCGAAGGTGTTATCAAAAACATTACGGAATACGGTGTGTTTGTGGATTTGGGCGGCCTCGACGGTTTGCTCCACGTCACAGACATGAGCTGGGGCCGTTTAGGTCATCCGTCCGAACTCTTTGAAGTGGGTGATGATATCCGCGTCAAGGTTCTTAAATATGATGATAAGACCGGTCGCATTTCATTGGGTTATAAGCAGCTACAGTCTGATCCATGGCAGGATGTCGAAAACAGCTTTGCTGTAGGTTCACGCGTTCATGGTAAAATTAGCAGTTTGGCCGACTACGGTGCATTTGTTGCGTTATCAGATGGCGTTGAAGGTCTGATTCATATTTCTGAAATGAGCTGGACTAAAAAAATCAAGCATCCGTCCAAGGTGTTGAACGTAGGTGATGCTGTTGAAGCTGTCGTGTTGGATATTGACATGACCAACCGCCGCATTTCGTTAGGCCTCAAGCAAATCGAAGAAAATCCATGGAACACATTGTCTCAGCGCTATTCGCTGGGCGCCAAATTCATGGGTGAAATCAAAAATATTGCTGATTTTGGTTTATTTGTTGATGTGGGTGCTGAAATCGATGCCCTGGTTCATATCTCTGATCTTTGCTGGGTTCAAAATTTTGAATCCCCAGCTGAGACATTCAAGAAGGGTGACAAGATTGAAGTCATTATCCTTCATGTGGATCCTGAAAATGAACGCTTCTCTGCAGGTGTGAAGCAGTTGTTGGATGATCCATGGGATATCATCAATAAGAAATACACCTTAGGTAAAGAAGCCGCTGGTAAAGTGGTGAATCGTACCAAACTGGGTCTTGCTGTTGAATTGGAACCTGGTGTGGAAGGTTTGATTACAGAAGATGAAGCAGAAGGTCTGAAAGTTGACGATGCAGTAACCGTCATCGTCAAAGAAATGGACCCAACTGCGCGTAAGTTTATTCTGACACCCAAGCAATAAAACATTTATCGGGGGATGAATGGCACGACGTGTTTTATTGATCATTGGAATTGTGCTGATTGTGGTCATTACTGTGGGCGTTGTTGCCAGCATTGCTGGCCGTAGCGCCAAAGGGGAAGTGGCAATCGTGCCCGTCGAGGGCATGATTGTCAATCCCGACCACTTTGTGCAGCAGATGGAAGACCTGCGTAAGGACAAGACGGTTAAAGCCATTGTTCTCCGTATTGAATCTCCAGGTGGGGCGGTTGCGGCGGGTCAGGAAATGACACGCGAAGTCTCCCGCGTTGCTGCTGAAAAGCCCGTTGTTGTCAGTATGGGCAATGTAGCCGCCTCTGCGGGTTACTACATTGCATCAGCGGCCAATCAAATTGTGGCCAACCCGGGTACGATCACAGCCAGTATCGGTGTTCGTATGGAGCACGCTGAAATTGAGCAGTTGTTGAATCGTTGGGGCATTAAAATGCAGAATCTGAAGAGTGGTGCCTTTAAAGACATTGGTACCTATGATCGCCCCATGACAGTGCCAGAACGACAGTTGTTGGATGCTTTGCTGGCGGAAATGCACACGCAATTTATTCAGGATGTGGCCAGAAATCGCCATTTGCCAGAATCTGATGTGCGTAAGATTGCAGATGGACGCCCGATGTCAGGTTCGGCGGCATTGGCCAGTAAGCTGATTGACATACTCGGTGGCGAACAAGATGCCATAGAAATTGCCGGTAAGTTGGCAAAAATTCAGGGCGAACCCACAGTACGTCGCATGAGGGCAGGGCCGCCATGGTGGCAAGAATTACTGTTTGATGAATCATTAGCATCACTTTCAAATCGGTTTTTGAGTACTATTAACTATGCAGTAAGTATCAACAGAGGAGGTTATCTGTGAACAAAAGCGATCTAATCGAGGCGTTGACCCAACGTCTGTCCAACCTGCCAGCCAAGGACATTGAAATTATTGTGAATACAATTTTTGATAGTATGACCACGGCACTATCGCAGGGAGACCGGATCGAAATTCGTGGTTTTGGTAGCTTTGAAGTCCGAGTCCGCCAACCCCGGCAAGGTCGTAATCCCAAGACTGGCGAATCTGTAGACGTCGGGCTTCGGAAAGTCCCATTTTTTAAAGTTGGCAAAGAACTGCGCGAACGCGTCAACAACGGCAAATAATCACATGGAAATCCTATGGGCCCCATGGCGCCTGGAATTTATTCTGGGTGAAAAACCAAAAGGGTGTATCTTCTGCACGCTCGAGACAGAAAAAACTGACAAAGAAAATCTTATTTTGTGGCGGGGACAGCACTGCTTCATAATCATGAATAAGTTCCCGTATAACAATGGTCATGTCATGGTCATTCCGAATCACCACACAGATGATCTCTCAAGCTTGAACGCCGCAGTTCAAAGCGAATTTATTTGGGCCACGGGTGAGTGTGTTCGTATTGTAAAAGAAACATTAGGGGCACATGCCGCTAATTGTGGAATGAATTTGGGTCACGATGCAGGTGCCGGCGTTCTCGGCCACCTCCATATGCATATTGTTCCGCGATGGCGGGGGGATTGTAACTTTATGCCCATGATTGCCGAAACCAAGTGTATGCCCGAATATCTGGCCACAACCTATGACAGGCTCCATCCTGCATTTCAGACTTTAAAGAAGTGACGTAACTTGCTATAGTAAGGTGACTTTTGGATTGGGGGATCCTATGAAACGCATTCTTTTTTCCGTATTTTTGGCCTTATTCTTTTTTGTCCTCTTAGATTTTGTTTATTTCAATTTGGATGCCTCAACATTTGGCTACCAGGTCAGCTTCAAATTCAGCATTCCCCATATTGTTGATCTCGTGTCCGCACCACTCCCCATGGGGTTTGTTCTGCTCTTGGCATTTTGTGCAGGAATGATTGTTGTTTCGCTGCTTGAAGCGCTTCCGAGTTTTTATAAATCTCTCGAGCTCTATTCCAAAAACAAAAAGATCCGCCAACTGGAGCGCGAGCTTCAGCTTGTGCGTCAAGTCATTGAGGAAAAGAAATCATCCGAGGTACCACCGTTATGACTGAATCGTTAATGGAATATCTATGGGACCACGTTAACAAGGATGTTTCAGGGGAGAGCGTCTTTTTTAACGACAACGATATTGAATTTCTATGGCACTGTGGATTTATCGATACACTCAATGTGCCATTTGCCCAATGGGCCGCGTTTTTTGTGCCTTATAAAGACTCCGACACTGGGGCGTACCTACTTGATCGCACCAACTTCATGTTGATTGAAGATCTGCGCTACAAAGGCCCCATCAAAGAGCCATTTGATTTCAAAAGAATCAATGAAGGGTTTTATACTGATCAGGGATTAGACGAACTCTTTGAATTGGGTGTTGCCCCATCCGTTGAAGCCACTACAGATGAATTGAAGCAATTTGTAGCAACACTCAAAAAGGACTTCCGCGAAAACAAGATGATTCGCGTGGATAAGGCCTGCAAAGAACGCATTGGCCAATGGATGGATGAACATCCATCACCGTTACGTCGCCTCGAACTCATTATGGATGCAGGTAAAACCGGTAAACAAGTCAACCCCGAACTCATCAAATTCACGCCGAAGGGCGCCGATCCAGTGGCAGCCATGCAAGTCAGTGTATTCAGTATGCGCCCGGGCTCTGTTGCCCAAACCAAGAAAGAAGCGCTCAAAGGGATTACGCAAACCAAAGAGAAGAAGGGCGCTGATACCAAAGACACCGTCTCTCTCAAATCCATCCGCCGCAACCCCAAAGGCACGCGCTCTTAGTTCCATGTACGCACCCGCCATTTCATCCTCCGACCCCACGTTGTACTGGGTGGCGCCAGTGGATTTCGTTCCTAACCACACCCAAATTTACCTCGCCGTCTCGCTCGTCGGGCACGACGTCGGTTTTTCGTTACGGCGAAAAACCGCGTCTCACTCTCGCCGTGCGTGGCAAAGAACCATGGACACGCACGGCTCCGAGAGTCCCTCCTCCGCGAGACGTCGTCGTTAAATTGGGGTGTGCTCGTTTCACTCAATGCGGCGCAGTAAGTGTAACGCTTGTGCGGGAGGGGTGACGCCCGGAGGTTCCCTCGCCCGGGTCAGCAACGTCTCCGTGGCAGCGCCACTGCGTCAGGGGACATATTTATCCGCTGAGAGGGGGAGGGACACCGGGCGGCAGGACCCGTCCCGCACGACTATGAATGATAGTTTGGGCGCCGGACGATGGCGTGCATTGAATTGAACGAACAGCGGATATGCAAAAAAAACAGCGGACCGGTTTGCACCAGTCCGCTGTCCAAAACGATATCCCCCGATACCTGTTTTCTTTAAGCAACACCCCAGCTGGGCAATTGATTGGGCTGCCCGTAGAATTGGGAATTCAATGCATTTACCTTGGCAATATCGACAGCTGCCTTACCACGTGCTTTGGCCACTTCAACATCACGTTCCTTGGTTAGCTCACCCAAACGCTCTTGGGTTTTAAAACTCGCCTTTGTGACACTTTCATTCGATTGAATCATCTGCAAATTAAGACCAACCAAACTGTTTTGCAATTCATAGTACTTTTCAACTTTTGCGGTTTCTAGGTCCATCACGCGACCCATCATGGAAGTACTTTGATAGGAGTTATACATATTGCCTAACCAGCCCAAGCCAGCACCAATGGCATTATAAGTCTGGCCATTTTCAGCAAGATTCATCTGTCGGTTGGCAATATCACCGGCAGAGCCTGTACCCGTGGATGGTAAGCTTGCACCAGTGATAGACATATTGGGTCCAGTATATACTGGAACGGATGGTACTTGATTTACTGGTTGATTTGGATCTGCCATGATTATTCTCCTTATTAAGCGACTTTGGTCGCGTTACCGTAAAATTGTGGAGCAACAGGCGACTGTGCCCGGCTCTCTTCTTTGGCTGTGAAAACAACACCTTTGCTGCGTATATCCTGCCAATCATTCGATTCTTGACGTTCAAGACTTGCCACACGCAGCAACTGATCACCCATACCTGTTTGTGCTGCAGCTTTTTGCTTGGCCATGTTGCGGGCAGTGATGCGTGCAGATACTTGCTGCTGGTGGATGGCCTTTTCACCGGCCTTCTTTTGCTTGTCAGAAACGGCATCTTGTTGGTTACTCTCAACAACGCCGCCAAAAATACCAACGCCAAGACCTATAACACCACCAATAATGGCACCGTAGCCACCACCACATTCGGCACCAATCATGGCACCTGTTCCCGCACCTTCAACCGCTCTCATTGCAATACCAGATCCACTCATTTGTTCCTCCCCAGGGCGCCGGTACTCATTGCCCTACAGAGGTATTATCGGGGGGGTACCCCCCAAGAGTTGCGAAAGGGGGCATTTTTTAACAAATAAAAAATAACTCATTGATTTATATTGGGTTTTAAAGTATCAGCCGCCCCATGCTAGACCTCCAAAAGACCATTTCGGCCTTTAAAACCGGTGATATTCGGGCCCTGTCACGTCTTATTTCACTCGTGGAATCCCGAGATTCCGAATCTTTATATCTGATGGCCTCTTTATATAAAGAGGGGGCAAAGGGCTCCTGTTTGGGCATTACGGGCCCACCTGGGGCTGGGAAATCCACCTTAGTGGATCACCTTATTCAGTATCGTCGCTCCCAGGGTAAAACGGTGGGCGTCCTGGCCATCGACCCCTCCAGTCCATTTACGGGTGGGGCCGTTTTGGGGGATCGCATTCGCATGCAGCAACATGCCGCCGATGCGGGGGTATATATCCGTTCCTTAGGCAGTCGCGGCGCACATGGCGGACTATCCGTTGCCACGCGCGATTTGGTCCGCTTGTATCAGGCCTTTGGCTTCGATGAAATTATTGTGGAAACAGTGGGGGTTGGGCAGACGGAACTGGATATCATGCAACTGGCAGATACCACGATTGTCGTCATGGTGCCTGAGGCGGGCGATACCATCCAAACCATGAAGGCGGGTCTTACTGAAATTGCAGATTTATTTATTGTAAATAAAAGTGACCGGCCAGGCGCCACTGCGATGGTGACGGCATTGCAACAGATGATTGAATTGGGTGAGGGAAGGGTGCGAGTGCAAGAGCATGATCGCCAGCATCGTATGATTCAAACATCTCCCACAGGGGGAGAGGAAGATACGATTTGGCACATCGATGTGCTCCAAACCATTGCTACAAAAAATAAAGGAATTGAAGAGGTATGGAGCAAAGTCGATGCTCATAGGGCATGGCGCGTGACGCATCCTGAAGATGTGATTGAAGTTCAGAACCGTCGTGACGCGGAATTTGCTGCATTGGCTACCGAACATTTTGGCCGTTGGTTGCAGGAGCAAGCAGACAGTACTGCCCTCACGCACATTACAACCCAGTTACATGCGGGCACACTCAACCCCTATACAGCCGTGGAAAAACTCTATACCCACATTGGATTGAAATCATGATCGCCTTCGCAATTTTATTGGCAGGCGTTATTACAGCAACGCCGATTCCAAAAACCCCTATTCCCAATGTGAGCTCGTTACCCAAATCACAGTATCCTGCCATCCCCCATGCGGCCAAAGATGCCTGCATGTTGAATGGCAATTTTGTCATCATGAGTGAAGATGGTGTCTACCTTGCTATTTTAAAATCAAACAATTGGGAAACACATGAACTGTTGAGGCGCGCTGAAGGTACAGCCGAAACGTTTTGGTCGGTGGACTGCCATCCTATGTTTGAAGATGGTCACCCCCAAATTATTGTGACCCGTGTGCGGGATGGGATTTGGCGCTCTGCCATTTTAGCAGAAGACGATGGCAAGTGGCATGTGCGCATGGATAACCTTCCTTTTGCATTGCGTTGGGTCAATTGGCAAAACAAAGGACAGTGGCTGGCTGATCCACTCTTTCAGCAAGATTCCGGTGGCCGAGTGTACGCTATGGGAGACGGTAGCCGATACCTATTTGAAGTCGAAGGTGATGATAAAAAGCTAAAATTGGGCAAGCGTTACAAATTTCCCATTGGCACCACACTCGACAACTGGAACCAGTTACCCAATGGCAATATCGCGGTATTACGTCAGCAACGACTGGAAATCTGGAGCGGTCAAAAACGCTATAAGAAACGTCAAAGCCTTCCAGGGTGCGGCACAACAACCGTTTGTGCAATGTCCCAGACCTGGGCAATGTCGGGCATTGGTTATGATTATTGCCGCACGCAGGCACCCATTATATGGAATAATCTGGCTGTCGCTGTTCACAATAATCTGCTGATTGATGATGTTTTTGGGCGAACACCAATGGTTGAACATTCTGACTTGGAATACCTGGCTGTGGACCCCCTCACAGATGCGCTGCATTTTTATCAGCGTCAGGGACCATTTATTGGTGAAATTACCGCCTATTTTATTGACAAAAACCCGGTATCTGGGGCTATGACGCTCTTCGTTTTGCTTCAGGACAAATCTCTGGGGCAGGCCCTCTCAGAAGGGGTCAAAGAGACAATGCTTTTATCAATGCCATTGGACTCATTGGTACCAGAAGACTAAAGATGTACAACCAAAGGCGGCGTAGCTCAGTGGTTAGAGCGAGGGATTCATAACCCCTAGGTCGGTAGTTCGATTCTACCCGTCGCCACATAAGATCGAGGGGCTCTGCCCCCGTACCCCCGAAATCCTGTGACGTTCGGAGCTGGCAAAGCCACTCCTCGCGCACGTCGCTTCGATATAATGGAGTTCCATGACAAAAAAGTTACCCACAATTGTTATCATTGGTCGACCCAACGTGGGCAAATCGACGCTGTTTAACCGAGTTATTGGCAAGCGCCACGCCTTAGTGGACGACCAACCTGGTGTAACCCGCGACCGCTTGTATGGCCAAGGGGATTGGGATGGCGTCAAGTTTCTCCTTATTGATACTGGTGGTGTGGATGGCACAGGGAATGCTCTGGCCAAAGCGGTTTTTAGTCAAACCAAGCAAGCAATTTCTGAAGCAGATGCCTTATGGCTTGTGATGGACGGTCGCGCCGGTCCTGTCATGTTGGATGTCGACGTTCTCAATCTGGCACGCAAAAGCAGTAAACCCACATTTTATATTCTCAATAAGATGGATACCAATTCCGTCACAGAATTATCTCTGCCCACATTTCATGAAGCGGGCTTTGATATGATGTACCCCATTTCATCTGAACATGGTCGTGGTGTGGACGCATTGCTTGATGCAACACTTGCGGTATTTAAAGCGGAGCAATCTGGTTCAGCCGTTGAAGACGAACCCATCAAGGGCATTCGTGTTGCCATTGTGGGTCGTCCCAATGTTGGTAAGTCCACGTTGACCAATACATTGTTGGGCAGTGAGCGCATGGTCACGCACGACATGGCTGGAACCACACGTGATTCTGTCGATATTGCGATTGAATCTCAAGGAGAGCAATTTGTCTTTGTGGATACCCCTGGCATCAAACGCAAATCCAAAACTGAAACCAAGCTTGATAAATTTTCAGCGATCAAAGCATTGCAAGCGGCTGAACGCTCTGACGTTGTACTCCTTGTCATCGACGGCTCCGAAGGTATTACCCATCAAGATTTACAACTGGCCAAGCAGATCTATAAACGTGATCGTCCCATTGCGGTCATTGTAAACAAGTGGGACAAGATTCTTGATAAGAAACTCACAACCAAAAAATACAACGATTACATTGAAGAGCAATTCCAGGAAATGCGCGACTTTCCAGTCCATCACATTTCGGCCAAAACAGGGGAGGGGATCAGTGGGATTTGGGCCCTTATCAAACGCATTGATCGTGCTGCACGCTGCCAAATTCCAACGTCAAGGCTGAACAAGGTGTTACAGACATTACAGGCCCATCATCATCTTCCAGCATACCGCGACCATCATGTGAAATTGAACTACATCACGCAAACCGGTATTCAACCACCTGAGTTTGTCATTTTCACCAATTTCCCAACGGGAATCCCTGCTGCTTACCGCCGTTACTTATCACGCGGTATTCAAGAAGAGCTTGGCATGCCGGGTTTGCCCATACGTCTCAAGTTTAAGCGTAAATAGTCACTTCACTTCTTTGAACTTGGTTTTCTTTTTGCTACACTAGTTTCATGGCAATTCCGGCATGGACTCGATATTTTCGTCGCATTGGGCGTGGCGTACGCGCCAAACTGCTCCATCTACAAGTCACTTTTCACGGCAATGATATCAGCCGCGTCACTAATTTTAAAAAGAGCAATATGAATCCCGTCTTGCTCATTCAAGGATTTGGCAGCACACGACGTTGTTTCCATATTTTAGAAAAGCGTCTGCGTAACGATGGCTACGATGTTTTCACCATTCGCATTGGCGGTTGGTTTGGCACCATGAATACGCGGGGTGTATCCGACGTTGCCGCAGACATACTCAAAAAATTAGAGTCGCTGCGTGATCGCTTCAAGTTTGGTAAGGTGGCTGTGATTGGGCACTCCAAGGGCGGTATTATTGGGCGATACATGGTCACTTGTTTGGGTGGCAACAAACATGTTCATACGCTCATCACCTTAGGGTCTCCGCACAAGGGGCATCGACCTGCAAGCCTGCTCCGGTTCACACCAGTCGGACTCCTTTCCAAGGGAATCCGCCAATTGCGCCCCAAATCCAAAGTTATTCGTCGCATGCGAGATACGCCTATTCCCAAATCAGTTTATACCGTATCCATTGGGTCAGAAAATGACCAAATTGTGCCTGTCCAGCAAACTGAGATTACACTGCACAAAGGCATGGAGCACATTGTCAATATACGCATCAAAGGCCATCGCCATACGGATTACTTGGTCAAACAGCAAATCTACAACATCATCAAAGAACACTTATCTGTTGGTGAAAAGGCCCGCAAATCCCCGTAGAACATACTTTACATCAGTTTTGAATTACTCTATTGGCGTCGGCTCTTATGGCAATTTCTGACGCAACACATAGCAGTGTCGTGCCGCGACTCCCGCCAGCAATCCAAGAGGCGGTGTGGTTAGTTTTAGCAGAAACCGCCGGTGACCCCGTTAAGACAGCTGAGGCGCTTTTACGCCTCGCGTTTAGCGATCAATTTGTTGGTAATAGAGCCTTGGCTCTACAAGCGAGCAAATCCCTCATGACGGCCGCGTCACGCTTTGCCACCCAAGCAGCGCCTACTGCCTTGAATAGACGTATTTCACTTCTAGAAGATGCCGCCTCCATGGCCGATCGCTCAGGTGAGGTGTCGGCGCGTGTGCAATCTAACTTTGCATTGGGTGTGGCATATCAAGCAAAGGGATACATGTCAGATGCGTTTACCCACCTACAACTGGCACACAGCCTGGAGCGCACTTCTCAAACACCGCTCGGTATTCCAGTTTTAGCAGGCATTGAAGACCGCCTTGCGCAAGGCTATCAACACATGTTTGCTAAGGTCTTTCAACAACCAGTGTCTCGACCAAAACGACAGACGAAGCCCTCGCGAGACAAGCCGCCAACAATTCCTGTTACATATCTTTACCCCCTTAAAGCACTTGCTCTCAGCGCAGCCGCACCACAATTTGGACTGTTCAGTGCCTTATCTGATTTGACCAAAATCTACGTTCAACTCGCTGATCGCCATTATCGCGTAGGAAACCCAATCACTGCTACTGCGCTCCTTACGAATGCCATGATGATCAGTGTTCTCTCGGGTGATGCACAACAAATGTTGCAGAGTCACTCAGCGCTCTTGGTCTTGTATGCCGCCAAAATTGAAGATGCAACTGCGCTAGAGGCACGCGATGCGGCAGCGCAATTAATAGGGGATGAAAAGCGAACCGCTGAAGTAGAGAAGATCATTGAGCGTGCAGCCAAAGTACTGATGTATCAATTTAAAGAGGCCTTCGTTATCGAAAATCTTTTTGAAATATTTGCTGGGGCATATCATTACCGTCTCAGAGAGCTCAGCATCGCCCATCAGAATCTAGCTGTGGAAAACCCCCAAGTTCCTGATCTCATTCAACGTCAATTGAATATCATGGAGCGGTTTTTGAGTAGTTACCACAAAATGCTTGTTGCCCTTGAAGCAACGTTTTTACCACTCAACATGCAAAAGCAAGTGGGTATTGCCAAGCTTGCTGATACCATTCACTTTGACATGGCTTCTCTTGTACGCCAGTATGATGAGGCTGCCAGAGTCATGCGGCAGCACTACCAGCAAGTGGATGAGAACGAGGTTCGATTCTTCTTCAACGACCCTATTCCCACTGATAGAACAATTAATGAATTGGCCAGGCAACATGGTGTTACACCGCAGACGATTCGGAATGTATTTTTGACATCTGCAATGTCCCACTCATTAAGCATCAGTTTGCATGAAAAGTTAGGCGCCTGGCGTTTTGCCCAATTACGCGGCCGGATCTATGGCAACTGGGTAGCTGAAAGTCGAGAACGTTGGGATCGTCCTGAACTCCGCGGCCGCTAGTAAACGCCAGCGATTATTTGACAAGAATTGACCCTTCCTATAGGTGAGCCGCCCTATGGCACATTATCATCAAGTATGGCATCCCAAGTCGCATGACGTCGAAACCGAAATTACCCACTGGACTCATAATGTCTGGCGATGGGTCCGGAGTCACTTGCCACATCTCAAGATGGTGGGCATTGCTGTAACACTCTTTCTTGTGTTGTATGGCATTATGAAGGGCTACACCAACTTCAGGGAATCAGCAGCCACACAACTTTTTGTGCAATCAGCTACCAATGATAGCATCCCGCCAAGATCTGTTTTGGAAACAGTAGCCCAAAAATATCCCCGTACTGCTGCAGGAAAATATGCGGATTGGTTGCTGGCAACCCAATATTATCATGACAATAGTTTCGCAGAAGCTGCCACCACCTATCAACGCCTGGCGGAGCGCAATTCAGTGCATCACCTTTATCATTTAATCGCAGCAGAAGGAGAGGCATACTCTCAAGAGCAGCAAAAGGACTATGCATCTGCAGCACAGGTTTTTTCAAAGCTAGCACGTATTGATGGTAATCCATTTTCAAATCAAGATATCTTGAATGCCGCTCGCAATGAATGGCTTGCAGGCCATAAAGACGCAGCAGAAGCGCTGCTTAAGACCTCACAATCACCTCAGGCTGCCACCATCAAGCTCGCTCTGGAGGTGGGTTTGCTCCCATGAAAAAGTCCACTGCAAGTGTTATACTTTTTCTACTCTTTGTCAGTACATCTGCAATCGCTGATTTTGCTCCGCACACACGTATTCAATGGGTGGTAAAGCTCAAAAACGAGCGCCCCTTCAAGCGACTCAAAACACAGTACGCGGTGCCAACATTTGTTGATAATATCATCTATGTCGGATCGGCGAGTGGACACATCTATGCTATTGATCGCCTTCGGGGTCGTAAAATATGGCGCTCTGAAGTGCGTGGGCCGGTGTACGGAGGTATCGCTTATCAAGACAACACTCTCTACTTCGGAGACGGCAAGGGTTTTGTTTATGCCATGGATGCCACAGCAGGAAAAGAGCTCTGGCATGCCGAGATGGGAAGCGACATCATGTGCACGCCGCTTGTTTCAGGCAATATGGTGTTTTTCACTACCATGTCAGGCCACTTACTCGCCATTGATCGTACGACGGGAGGACGGATCTATCAGACCCTACGCCGTACAAGTACTGGCGAATTTAGCGTGCGTGGCTCATCCAGCCCTGTCCAATGGCAGAATCTGATTATTGCAGGCTTTTCAGACGGAACCTTGGTCGCCTTTGATCAGGCATCGGGTAGCAAAGTCTGGGAATACACATTGGGAAATATGGCCCAGCCCATGCAAGATGTGGATGGCACACCGCTTCTCATTGGGGATGTCGTTATTGCCGCCAGCATTAATGGGTCACTGGCCGCCATCCAGGCCAAAACAGGACAGGTTCAATGGTCTGCCCCTATCGATAGTCCCAATGATGTGATTTACGAGGATGGAGTCCTCTATGCTGAAGGAAAGGGTAAGCTCTATGCCCTAAACCCTACAACTGGCAGCATTATTTGGAAGCAGAGGCTGGATACCGCCGAGGCCTCAACCCCCGCCAGAATTAATGGGACCATTTTTGATATTTCGACCCATGACAAGTCCTATTGGGTCAATGATAGCTCAGGCGAGATCATCCATACCCGCTTTATTGGAAAGGGGAGCTTCAGTAAGCCCCTGGTCGTCGGGACTACCCTCTACGTTTTGACCAATCGGGGTGACTTGTATGCCCTGGAAACAAAGTAGTTATCTCATTTCTCCTAGAAAATACTTGCAGTTAGACGAAAAATCCCATAGTTGACGGGCACTTTTCGGGCGTATAGCTCAGTTGGTTAGAGTACTTCCTTGACATGGAAGGGGTCACTGGTTCGAGTCCAGTTACGCCCACAAAGTTTCTCCCCATAATGGGGATATTTTTTTGAGGATATTATGGTCTGTCGTCCAGGCTTTGAGAATGATCCAAACGAAATCATGCGACACTCAGCGGCTCACATTATGGCCGATGCGGTGCAGCGCCTTTTTCCGTCCGCCAAAATCACAATCGGTCCCACGATCGATAATGGCTTCTATTACGACTTTGATTATCCCGCAGGATTTAGCACTGAAGATCTCAAAAAAATTGAAAAGAAGATGGCTGAAATTGTTGCTGAAGATCATGAATTCAAGCGCGAAGATATCAGCAAAGAAGATGCCATCAAACTGTTCACAGACAAGGGCGAAACATTTAAAGTTCAAATCATCAAAGACCTGGGTGATGTCAGCCTCTCACTTTATCGTCATGGCAATTTTGTAGATCTCTGCAAAGGTCCACACGTTAAGCGCACCAAAGATTTAAAAGCGTTTAAACTTTTAAAAGTGGCGGGCGCTTACTGGCGTGGCGACGAAAAAAATCCCATGTTGCAACGTATTTATGGCACAGCATTCGCCAAGCAATCTGATCTTGATAACTACCTTAAACAATTGGAAGAAGCTGAGAAGCGGGACCATCGTCGTTTGGGCAAGGACCTCGACCTTTTCAGTACCATGGAAGACTACGGCCCAGGTCTTATCCTCTGGCATCCCAAGGGATCTCGCCTTCGCAAGGCCATTGAAGATTTTTGGCGTGACCAGCACGTGAAGGGTGGTTACGAATTGGTCTATACACCCCACATCGCACGTTTGGATCTCTGGAAGCAAAGCGGTCACTGGGATTTCTACCGCGAAAACATGTATACCCCAATGGATGTGGATGGCTTGGAATACGAACTCAAGCCCATGAACTGCCCATTCCATATTCAAATCATGAACCGCAAACAATTTAGCTACCGCGAACTACCTGTACGATTGGCAGAGTTGGGCACCGTGTATCGTTATGAGCGTTCAGGTGTTCTTCATGGACTGATGCGCGTACGTGGCTTTACCCAAGATGATGCCCACATTTTCTGCCGTCCTGATCAGCTTGAAACTGAAATCAAAACAGTTTTGGAATTTGTAAAGTTCATGTTGGGTAGTTTTGGTTTCAAAGAATTTCAAGTCTACCTCTCAACGCGTCCCGAAAAATTTGTGGGCAGTGAATCTGACTGGGAAACTGCAACAAACGCATTAAAAGACGCGCTTGAGTCCACACATACGGCCTACGAAGTAGATGCTGGCGAAGGTGTTTTTTACGGTCCAAAAATTGACATCAAGATCACTGACGTTTTGGGACGTGCATGGCAGTGTTCTACCATCCAGGTCGATTTCAATCTGCCAGTGCGTTACAACATGGAATACATTGGTAGTGATGGTGCCAAGCATCGTCCCATCATGGTACACCGTGCATTGCTCGGATCCATTGAGCGATTTGTCGGTGTTCTCATCGAGCATTACGCAGGTGCATTCCCCACATGGTTAGCGCCAGTGCAGGTACAAATGATCCCAATTGGCGAATCTGAAATTCCAATGGCGGAAAGTCTTGCCACTGAATGGCGACTTGCAGGCCTGCGCGTCGATGTCGATGGCCGCAATGAAAAGTTGGGACTCAAGATCCGTGAAGCCCAGTTGGCCAAGATTCCATATATGATTATTATCGGTGCCAAAGAGCGTGAAGCCGGCCGAGTGGCCGTGCGTTCCCGACAGGCAGGGGATTTGGGGCAAATGACTGCCTCAGAGTTCCTTAAAAAGATCTCTGACGAGATCCATGTAAAACAGTAACCAAGGAGGCCGTTATCAGTACTCAGAAAACCAACGAAATCCGCGTCAACCGTCGCATCCGCGTTCCTGAAATTCGTTTGATCGATTTCGATGGAAAGCAATTGGGGCTTTTTCAGACCATGGATGCCATCAAGCTCGCAGAAGAGCGTGGGTATGATCTGGTTGAAATTTCACCAACGGCGCGGCCTCCCGTTTGCAAGATCATGGATTTCGGAAAATACAAATATGAAATGGCAAAAAAGGCGCATGAGGCCAAAAAGCATCAAGTCGTGGTGCTTTTAAAAGAAGTTAAAATGCGCCCGGCAACAGATGAGCATGACCTCATGACCAAGGTCAAACACATCCGCCGATTCATTGAAGATGGCAACAAAGCCAAAGTAACAGTTCAGTTTAGGGGACGCGAAATGGCGCATCGTGAATTGGGTCAAAAAATCATGAGCCGCGTGGTTGAGGAAATCGGAGAGCTGGCTACTTTGGAACAGCCTCCTAAAATGGAAGGGCGCTTTTTGATCGCCATTCTGGCTCCCAACCGCGAAAAGAAACCGGGCACGAAGGCTGCGCCCCAACAACAGACTACAAAGGAGTAAGTAATGCCAAAACTAAAAACACATAGTGGCACAGCAAAGCGATTCAAAAAGACAAAGAGTGGTAAGGTGAAACGCGCTCGCGCAGGACGCCGCCACATTCTTTCCACAAAAACAAAGAGCCAGAAGCGTAAACTGCGTACAGCTGCTTATGTGGAAGAAACACACGCCGTACACATGCAGCAATTGTTGCCGTACGGATAAACTGACTGATTAAACTGAAAGGAAGGGTAAGACTATGGCACGTGCAAAACGAGGTGTAAAAGGAAGACGCCGTCACAAGAAGGTACTGAAAGAAGCCCGTGGTTACATTGGCGGACGCAGCAAGCTGTATCGCACGGCTCAAGAAGCTGTCGATAAGGCGTTGGTCTATGCCTATGGCGACCGTAAGGATAAGAAGCGTAACTTCCGTACATTGTGGCAGGTTCGTATTTCAGCAGCCGCCAAAGAAAACGGTACTTCATATAGCAAATTTATTGCAGGTCTCAAAAAGGCCTCAATTGGTTTGGATCGTAAGGTATTGGCGAATATTGCTGCCAAGTACCCACAGGATTTTGCAAAGATCGTTCAACTGGTTAAATAACGCGAGGTCTTTTGACACGCCATGAATGGAACACAGTTGCTCAATAACATTGCTGAAATCCGCAAGGTTGCAGAAGCTGAAATTGCGGCTATCAATACGCTGGATGAGGCGTCTGCTTGCAAGGTCAAGTACCTTGGCAAGAAGGGGCTCGTTACATCTGTACTTCAACAGATGCGCGATGTCGGGGCAGAGGAGCGTCCAAAAATTGGACAGGAAGTGAATCGGCTCAAGTCACATCTCGAAGACGTATTGCAAAATCTGCAAGAAAAGCTAAATACGCAACGCTTAGAAATGGCAGTTGCATCTGCGGATGTCGACGTAACATTGCCTGGTCGTCCACGGCCTCAGGGTGCGTTGCATCCCATTACGCGGATTCAAGAAGAAGCGCTGCATATTCTACGTGGCATGGGTTTCTCTGTCGCTGAAGGTCCTGAGTGCGAAACTGATTACTATAATTTCACAGCGCTCAATTTTCTACCCGACCATCCAGCACGCGATATGCAAGATACGTTCTACGTTGGTGAGTCACATTTGTTACGCACCCACACATCGCCCGTGCAAATTCGAGTCATGGAAAAGCAGAAGCCGCCGCTCGCAATTGTAGCACCTGGTGCTGTGTACAGGCGCGATGCAGATGTCACGCATTCGCCTATGTTCCATCAAATTGAGGGACTACTTGTTGATAAGGATGTGCGCATGACCGACTTGAAAGGCGTGCTCACTGATTTTTTACAAACCCTTTTTGGAAAACAGTTCTCAGTTCGTTTTCGTCCAAGCTTTTTCCCATTTACTGAACCATCAACAGAAGTGGACATCCAATGTGTGTTTTGTACAGGCAAAGGATGTCGCATTTGTAAGCAGACCGGATGGTTGGAGATTATGGGAGCGGGTATGGTAGACCCAGAGGTTTTCAAATCCGTTCGCTACGACCCTAATGAATTCAGTGGCTTCGCATTTGGCATGGGACTGGAACGTATGGCCATGCTCAAATACCACATTAACGACATTCGACTTTTCTTTGAATCTGACCTGCGATTCCTCAAGCAATTTATAGGGAGGGGCGCATGAAGACAAGTTACCTTTGGCTGAAAGAACTTGCACCCATCAAAGATTCAGCACAGCAACTTGCCAATCGCATGACAATGGCAGGCGTTGAAATTGAATCCATTGAACGTGCCGGTAAAGATTTCATTTTGGATGTTGCAGTGCCACCCAACCGCGGGGATCTGTTGGGTCATGAAGGAATTGCCCATGAAGCAGCGGCAATACTCAAATTTGCACTTCCACGGAAAAAAATTGCGGCACCTAAAGGTACTGGAAAAATTCGCTCCAAATTGACTGTTACAGTCAAAGATCGTGTACGGGCGCCGCGCTACATGGCTCGTATGATCCATGGCATCAAGGTTGGCCCATCACCTGCATGGCTTGTTGACCGTCTCGAAAAATTAGGGATGCGCAGTATCAACAACATTGTTGATGTGACCAACTATGTCATGTTGGAACTAGGTCAGCCCATGCATGCGTTTGACTATGACAAACTACGTGAGCACAGCTTGACCATTCAAACGCCACCCGCACCCATGCGCATGACCACGCTGGATGGCGAAGAACACTCCCTTACGACCGAAGATGTCTGTATTATGGATTCTGGTGGCCCCGTTGCAATTGGTGGTATTATCGGTGGTCTCAATTCCAGTGTCAGCGACACATCAACCGTTATTGTTTTAGAGAGTGCTTATTTCCAACCAAGCGCCATTCGCCGCTCAAGTCGGCGTTTGGGAATTTCGACTGAATCTTCCCGACGTTTTGAACGCTCAGTAGATCCCGATACAGTCGATCGCGCCTTACATCGTGCCACACAATTGATTGTTCAGTTGGCAGGGGGCACCCCCAGCGCGGATTGGATCGACTTCTATCCACGCAAAGTCATTCCTGCACGCATTACATTTGCCGCGGAGATGGTATCAAAAACGCTGGGCATCGATATCAAGTCACCTCAAATCGTTAAATACCTGACCAGCGTGGGTTGCCAAGTACGCCCAAAAGGAGCTGGGAAGTGGCAAGTCGTTATGCCCGCATCACGCCCTGACCTAACACGTGCTATCGATTTAATTGAAGAAATTGTACGCCTGCATGGCTACGATGAAATACCAGCAACATCACCCCGACTGCCTGCCACACCTGCAACGGAATCTCCGATGCGCACTCTTTGCAAGCGCGTGCGTGAACTCATGACGGGTGCAGGACTTTCTGAGACCATTCACTATGGCTTTGAGCCGGCTAACGACATGGCATGGGCAAAGAGAGAACAGGCAATTGAAATCACCAACCCGCTGGGTACAGAGCCCACCGTATTACGCGGAGAGTTGGCCCCAGGCTGTGTCAGCGCTATTGCATTCAATCTACGCCATCGTACAATGCAGGGTGGACTATTTGAATTAAGACGCGTTTTTGAATCCACAGGTTCTGGGATTAACGACCCCATGCATCTTTGCGTAGCTCTTTTTGGTACACGCGCGGGACTTCATTGGACAGGGGGCAAAGAGCCGCTCGATTTTTTTGATATCAAAGGGGTTATTGAGCATCTTTCTCATGGACTCGCACTGCCAACATTAAAATATAACCATGGTGCAGTACCACGCTATATCCATCCTCGCGAATCAGCAGTGCTAACGCTAGGCAACCAAACGATTGGCTGGGTGGGTGCGCTACATCCTGAAATTGCACAACAACTGGAAATCACAGTCCATTGTTATTTGGCAGAATTGAATATTGAAGCGCTCTTAAAGACTATTTCATCATCTCTAATAAAAGTGGCTCCTATTCCACGATTCCCAGGTGTTCGCCGTGATGTGGCAATTCTTGTTGATCTGGCGCGTAGTGCAGAAGAACTCGAGGCCATTATTCGTAAGGCCGGTGGTAAACTGTTAAGTAATGTGACGTTGTTCGATTACTATCAGGGCAAAAACATACCAGCTGATAAAAAGAGTTTGGCATATGCGCTGCAGTATCAGAATTTTGATGAGACACTAACAGATGAGGCGGTTACAAAGCTTCACGAGTCTGTTGTTAAAGCCCTCACCCAACAAGTGGGTGCGGTAATTAGATAACAACCAAGGAGGTAATTATGACCAAGGCTGAGATCATCGAACAGATTTATGAAAAAGTTGGATTTTCAAAAAAGGAGTCAGCAGAAATTGTTGAACTTGTTTTTGATTTAATGAAAGAAACCTTGGAAAAAGGTGATAAAATCAAGATCAGCGGATTTGGCAACTTTGTGGTACGCCAAAAGCGCCCACGTATTGGCCGCAATCCTCAAACAGGGGAATCGATTGAAATTTCGTCGCGCCGGGTATTGACGTTTAGACCCAGCCAGGTTTTGAAGGCAGCGCTCAACACCGGAAAATAATTCAAGGAGGCGACAACTATGGAACGCTCATTTGATATCCCCAATAAGCTCTATTTTCGTATCGGCGAGGTTAGCGATATCGTTGGTGTAAAACCTTATGTCTTACGCTATTGGGAAACAGAATTTCCTGACATTCGACCATCCAAATCCAAATCAGGACAAAGACTTTATAAGAGACGTGATGTTGAAATGCTGCTCATGGTAAAAGAATTGTTATATGATAAGCGATTTACAATTGATGGTGCTAAGCAACGTTTGCGCGAATCACCCCGTGATACCCATGTCATTCCAGGTCGCGAAGCAAGCGGGGGGCAACCACAGCAAATGTTGCACCGCCCACCAGCACAAGATGATCAAGCCGAAGACTTTATTAGGTCATCGCGACGTCAGAATGAGCAGTTGAGTATTCCAATGACCTCGCAAACTACGGTACACGTTGCCCCAACGACTACTGAAACCAAAAAAGTCCTACAAAAACTTCGCGTGGACTTAGAGATTATGTTAAGGGAATTGCAAAATTAAGCCGCGCTTTTAAAAATTAATACCAGATAGAACGGAACGTGGCGCAGCCTGGTAGCGCACTTGCATGGGGTGCAAGGGGTCCCGGGTTCGAATCCCGGCGTTCCGACAAGAATAATTAATCACGCCATGGGGGCAGATTCATCACATGAAGAAGCGTGCACCGCGTATCGAACTGACACAATCTATTGAATCCCGGCGACCACTCATCCTAGTCACCAACGATGATGGTGTTTATGCCGATGGCATCAAAGCACTTGCCAAGCGTCTGCGCCAAATTGGCCGCGTGATTGTTGTAGCACCCAGCCAAGAACGCAGTGCAACTTCTCACTCACTCACACTCCATCGTCCGCTGCGTATTATTAAAATTTCAAAAGACGTTTATGCAGTAGATGGCACCCCAACCGATTGCGTTAACTTGGGGGTGAATGAAATACTACCCCGCATGCCTGACCTTGTGGCCTCAGGTATCAATCGTGGCGGCAATTTGGGTGACGACGTCCATTATTCTGGAACCGTTTCGGCAGCTGTTGAAGGGGCCATCATGGGCATCCCCGCAATTGCATTTTCCTGCGTTGCGCGAGACAACTTCAAATACCAGGCTGCCGGAAATTTTGCGGTCCGCATTTGCAAGAAAGTGCTACGTCAAGGCTTGCCACCGGGTATTGTCCTCAATGTTAACATCCCCAACCTGCCACAAAACAAAGTGCGTGGTTATGTATTTACCAAACAAGGTAAGCGGGATTATGGGGATATCATTGAAGAGAAGGTCGATCCCCGCGGCCGGAAGTACTATTGGATTGGTGGTGATGATGTAGGTTTTGAAGACATTCCTGGTTCAGATTGTAACGCCATCCACAATGCCAAAATTTCGATTACTCCAATTCGTGTGAACTTGACAGATCATAACCTACTTACGCGCCTCAAAAATTGGAAATTGTAGCATGGTAGTCCCTCGTCGTCCGTCTCCATTTCAGCGCTCTGGTCTGACGCCGCAGCAGCAAGATTATCAAATTTCCCGAAAACGTATGATTGCCGAGCAGTTAATTCCCGCAGGTGTTACAGATCCCAGGGTTTTGACGGCCATGGCCAAAATCCCACGCCATTTATTTGTCCCCGAAGGCATGATGAGCCAAGCCTATAGTGATCACCCATTGCATATTGGTGAGGGGCAAACGATTTCACAACCTGCGATTGTTGGGCTCATGACGCAAGCGCTTGAACTCAAAGGGCACGAGAAGGTTTTGGATGTGGGCACAGGGTCTGGTTATCAGTTGGCTGTGCTCTGCGAATTGGCCAAAGAAGTCTTTTCAATTGAACGCATTTCAAAGCTTTCCAATCGGGCACGCAGAATTTTGTATGACATCGCCTATGTTAATTTTAAATTACGTATTGGTGATGGCAGCATGGGCTGGCCCGAGGAGGCGCCCTTTGATGCCATTCTCGTTGCTGCTGGCAGCCCTGAAATTCCATCCGTCTATTTATCACAGCTCAAAGAAGGTGGACGACTGGTCATTCCAGTAGGTGGCAGCGAGAGTCAGGACTTGGTATTGGCAATACGACGTGGTAATACATTTGAAAGTAAAGTCATATTGCCGTGTCGCTTTGTCAAACTGATTGGCAAACAGGGGTGGAGAGAGACGTGATACACTTGCGGGTTTTAGTCCCGCTCATCATGCTGATGCTAGTGGCGTGTACTGGGCGGCAAATCCCCAAGTACAATGCCAAGGCTGGTAAAGGTGGTTACCACACCGTCAAGCCAGGCGAAACACTCTGGGAAATTGCCCGCAATAATCATATTACTGCACAACAAATTGCCGAATGGAATAACATCCAAGACCCTGACAAAGTCAGTGCGGGCATGCGCATCTACATTCCGAAGGGACGTGGTGCAGGCAGTCGCAAACAAAAGAGATACGACGCACCACTTGCATTTGATCGTGAACGTTTCCAGTGGCCGGTGAAAGGCTATGTCATTTCTGGATTCGGCATGCGCGATGGTAGTCGTCATGACGGCGTTGACATTAAAGCATCTTCGGGTTCTCCAATTTATGCCGCTGGCGATGGCGATGTTGTCTACGTGGGTTCACTACGGGGATACGGAAACCTTATCATTATTCGCCATGCCGATCGCTATTACACAACCTATGCCCACAACTCTAAAAATATTGTCAAACTTGGCGAACACGTCAAAGCAGGGGAGTTAATCGCACTTGTTGGCGCCACGGGACGCGCAACAGGACCCCATCTTCACTTTGAGGTACGCGTTGGTGCAACAGCACGTAATCCACTCTTCTTTATGCCAACTGAAAATAATGCTACAGCATCAGCCAAAAAATCAAATAGTTCGCCGCGTGTGCGCAAGGGACATTACACTCCCAAGAAAAAAGTAGACAAACGTGGGCGACGCAGGCGATAGAAACCTCATGACCACTCTTGATACCCGCATCAAACAGTCCATTCGTGATATTCCAGATTTTCCGAAGCCTGGTATTATCTTTAAAGACATCACACCTGTTGTTGCAGATCCGCCACTCTTTCGTGATGTGATCGCTGCTTTTGCGGATCGTTACCAAGGAAAGGGTTTAACGACTATTATTGGTATTGAGTCACGTGGCTTTATTTTTGGTTCAGCGCTCGCGCACAAAATGGGATTACCATTTCACCTGGTGCGCAAGAAGGGCAAGTTGCCATATAAAACCATTCAGACATCTTACGATCTGGAATATGGATCTGCCACAATCGAAATGCATGTTGATGCCATTACGCCAACGGATGTTGTATTGGTGGTGGATGATTTACTTGCAACTGGTGGAACAGCGGCAGCAGCTTGTGAATTGGTCAGTCGGCAGGGCGGTCGTGTTCACGAATGTGCATTCATGGTCGAACTAGATTTCTTGAACGGCCGTAAACTCCTCAAAGACACACCTGTCTTTTCACTGGTACATTACTAATTTTTCACTGAAGATTGTGCCCCCGAGGTGAATTGAACACCTATCTCGGCCTTAGGAGTGCCTTGCTCTATCCGTTGAGCTACGGGGGCAAATACATGTCTGTTATATCCTGAACATTCAATCGTGACAAGAGCTTGATGGCACACCCATTGCAGATCAATGGCCCATGGATGTACGTCTTCAATGGTTGGCCTTTCATCGCGTTTGCTGGACACAGCCCCAACGGGCATGGAATCTGCTGTTGCGCTGTGGATCCCTTGCTCATCTTTTATATGCGAGCCAGGCTGATTTGCCCTCACTCGTAGAGGGTGACTGGCAAATCATTGAACAGCTCCGTTCAAAATTGAACTGGGCACACGCCACTCGTGATTTGGAATATATGACCACGCATCATATCCAAATGCTTTTGCGTGGGCATGAAGGCTATCCTATTTTACTTGAAGAGATTAATGACCCGCCAATCCTGCTCTTTTGGAGAGGAAACGATCGTATTTCCTTAAACCACAGCACAGTGTCAGTCGTTGGAACCCGCAAACCAACGCCATATGGACTTCAGATGACAGAGGAGATTGTATCTGTTTTAGCAGCGCGCGGCCATGTCATTGTTAGTGGATTGGCTTTTGGCATCGATGCCTGTGCCCATCATGCCGCCCTTGATGCGGGAGGCACAACCATCGCTATTTTGGCCTCTGGTGTGGACGACATCACGCCTCATCGCCATTACAAACTGGGACATTGGATTGTCAATCAAGGTGCACTTTGTTCCGAAGTCCCTCTGGGAATGCCGGCCCATGCCAGTCACTTTCTATGGCGTAATCGTATTATTAGTGGCTTCAGCTACAGCACACTGATTGTTGAATGTTGCCAGAAAAGTGGCACCATGGTTACGGCCACACATGCCGCTGATCAAGGTCGTGATGTTTTTGCGGTTCCGGGTCCGCTCAGCTCGGCAATGTCCGCAGGTCCTAATTACTTGTTAGAGCAGGGAGCGTATCGCTGCCTGTCCGCAGATGATATTTTGAATCCAAAAGCTGTGGAAATCCAAGAGGATAAAAAATATGGACACTCGAAAGCCCTTGATGATACCACCACGCGACTTTTAAAATTGATATCAACCGAACCGCGCAGTTCAAACCAGCTGGCGGAGGCGCTGCAAATCCCCATCACACAGATCTTACAGAGCGTTACAATGCTCGAGTGTGAAGGGTTGATTCAAGTCCTCCCCAACGGATTATTATTATGCCCAACTCACTCGTCATCGTCGAATCACCAGCCAAAGCCGCCACCATCAAAAAATATTTAGGCAAAGGGTTTTCGGTTCTTGCGTCAGTCGGTCACCTGGTCGATCTCCCCCCCAGCAAGCTTGGTGTGGACGTCGACAATAATTTTGAACCCACCTACGAAGTCAGCAAGGGCAAAAAGAAGGTCCTGACGGATATCGTCAAAGCAGCAAAGTCGGTTGATGAAGTGTATCTAGCTTCCGATCCGGATCGTGAAGGGGAGGCCATTGCCTGGCATATTGCCAAGGCCATTGAAGCAGCCACTCAGAAGAAAGCCCCCAAAAAAGCCAGCACTGCCAAAACCAAAAAGTCAGCAAAAGCTGAGGCTTCAGCAGGCCCAAAACTTTATCGTGTCCGGTTCAATGAAATTACGCCCAAAGCCATTAAGGCCGCCATTGCCGATCCTGCTGGACTCGACACCAATTTGTTCGAGGCCCAACAGGCCCGTCGTATTTTGGATCGCTTGGTCGGCTATCAAATCAGTCCGCTTTTATGGGACAAGGTAAAGCGCGGATTGTCAGCTGGACGCGTGCAGTCCGTTGCTTTGCGCATTGTCTGTGAGCGTGAAGAAGAAATTAAGAAATTTGTCCCTGAAGAATATTGGTCACTGGTCGCGCATCTGCACGGCAGCAAAGACCCTGCATTTGAAGCCAAGTTGATTGAGTGGAAACAAAAGAAAATCGATGTCAAAACTGAAGCAGATGCAGCGGCCATTGTTAATTCGCTTAAGAAAAGCGATTTTGTTCTAAAAGAAGTCCTGCGACAAGAGCGCCGCCGTCATCCCACGCCACCATTTATTACCAGTAAGCTGCAGCAAGAAGCCGCGCGCAAGCTGGGATTCACGGCCAAAAAGACCATGATGCTTGCCCAGCGCCTATATGAAGGTGTTGAGCTGGGGGATGAAGGGCAGATTGCGCTGATTTCTTACATGCGTACTGATTCCGTGCGGGTTGGTGACGACGCCTTGGCAGAAGTGCGCGGTTTTATTGGTGCCCAATTTGGCAAAGATTTTCTGCCAGAAAAGCCTAATCAATACAAAGGCAAGAAGGGCGCGCAAGATGCGCACGAAGCCATCCGTCCTGTTTCAATGGCATATACGCCAGACTCCGTGAAGGCGCATTTGGAAAAGGATATGTACCGATTGTATGACCTGATCTGGAAACGTTTTGTGGCCTCCCAAATGTTACCCGCCATTTTCGATCAGACCACCTTTAATATAACAGCAGGGGATGCACTCTTCCGCTCAACAGGCTCAGTGCTCAAATTCCAAGGCTTTATCGCCGTGTATATGGAAGGCACCGATGAATCGGGCGAAAAAGACGAAGAAGAGAATGACACACTACCTGATTTGCAAGATGGCGAGACTTTAGATTGCCAACAGTTAAATCCGCACCAACACTTTACGCAACCACCACCACGTTTCACAGAAGCATCTCTGGTGAAAGAATTGGAAGAGCGGGGCATTGGGCGTCCATCCACATACGCCAGCATCATGAGCGTTATTCAGGACAAAGATTACGTTAAAAAAACTGAGGGAAAATTTCACCCCACACAGCTTGGCACTGTTGTGAATGGATTGTTGGTTGAAAGTTTTCCTAACATCTTTGACATCAGCTTCACTGCCCAAATGGAATCCGAACTGGATGATATTGAAGAGGGCGCACGGCCGTGGGTCACAGTGTTAAATGATTTTTATACCCCATTTAAATCCAGACTTGAAATTGCCAAAGTTGAAATGCGCGACGTAAAGCGCCAAGAAACGCCCACAGACTTTAAATGCGAAAAGTGCAACTCGACCATGGTGATCAAGTGGGGGCGTCATGGTGAATTTTTGGCCTGCTCCAATTATCCAGAATGCAAGAGCACGCGTGAGTTCCGCCGCATGGATGATGGTACATTAAAGCTGGTGGAAGCTGAAACCACCGATGAGATTTGCACCGCTTGTGGCAGTCCCATGTTGGTCAAGCGCGGTCGCTTTGGCAAGTTCTTGGCGTGTTCCAAATATCCGGAATGTAAAACAACCAAAGCCATCCCAATTGGTGTGAAGTGTCCAGAATGCGATGGTGACATCGTTCAAAAACAATCCCGCCGAGGCAAGGTATTCTTTGGGTGTAGCAATTACCCCAAATGTAATTTTGCGCTTTGGGATCGTCCGGTGGGCGAGGCTTGCCCCGATTGCAAGAGTCCCTATTTGGTTGAAAAATACAGCAAGCAGAGTGGCACTAAAATCAAATGCCCCAACAAAGAATGTGGATATGAAAAACCAGCTTAATGGGGCTGTGTACTATCAACATACGCTTTGTATTGCTTAATCACTTCTGCCTCGTCATCACCTGGCATCAGCATAATGTAGTGAATAATATCTGGGCCATTATTCTCTGTAATGTTTGATGCCCGAAAATATTTCGCTGTTACGTCTACATGCAATCCAGTCAATTGAGACTGAATCAGTCTCATAGGGGCTTCTGCAAGTGAAGCAACTATCGCGTTTTCACTGCTTGTTGGTGCATTATGATACATTACGAGCACTTTTGCACCATGAGCACGTGCCACTTCAGCAATCGACTTCATATTCCTATCGATGACATGTCCAGTGACACGGCTAAATTTGACTTTTGTCTCATAGATAACGCTCTTTTTGAGTGTGATTGGCGGCTTCTGAATCAAGGACAGTCCCTTAACCCCACGAATTTTTTTAGAGAACACCAGGCTTGCAGCAGCAGCGCCCTGATCAAGTCGATTTACCAAGCCCACTAGGTTTGCAAAGCTTCCCTTTTGCCATGCTTCATATATACGTCCAGTGGACATTGTTGTGCCAAAGTCATGCACCATGACATACAAATACTTCGCTGTTGTCATCCCTGTGGCATAGGCTGCAACATGAGGTTTATGGCTGAGGCCTTTTGCAACCAAATCAACCTCATCACCCTTTTCATCCTCGGTAAAATTATTTGATAGAATAAGAATCGGCTGTGCCATTTGTGTTGATAACAAAGTTCTCATTTTATCTAGATTCATATTAAATGATGGAAGGTTTTCAACGGGAATTCGGAATGCCAAAATGGAGACATTATCGATTTTGGTCTCAATCAATGCAGGTGCACCCATTGTTTCCAGCAGGGACTTGAGTTCAGTACGTTTAGATGTGATTTCTGCCAATCTTGTAGTTTCCTCCAGCTTGCGTTGTCCCTGTAGTCGCTTATCAATAACTGCCTGGGCCTCATCCATGGCTTTTTGTACCGAGGCTACTCGCTTTTGATCTAAGACAAATGCAATATCTACCTTGGGAACGTCCTTTGAGGTATCAGGCTCAATGATGGTCTTGTTTGCAATACGATTTTCAGTCAATACATTAACCAGCTCCACGGGTTGTGCATTGGTTCCGTATATGTGAATGCCTGCAAAGAGAATTTTCTGTTGACCCAAGGTACCGCTGAGTGCAGCTAATATCTCTGGGCAGAGTTGTGGGCAACGATCCACTTCGAGTCCCTCTAGGCGAATTACACCATCCCGATATGTGATCTTATCGCGAATTGCTGCAAGTGCGGGCATTTTTCGAAGGTTATCTAATGCACTAGCTATAGCGCCAGATTGAGCAGAAGAGTTATAAACAGCTAACTTCAATTCCTCTACATCACTTTTTATGAGATCCGCATCAGCCTGTAGGCTGTGGTCTATAATGGAAAGCCCATTTGCATCAGATGCTATCATATATAGTTTTTCGGTAATTGCTTGGAGCATTTTAACACGCTTACCCAAATCTGGATTCTGCAATGCGCTTTGATACTGCGCCTTTAACTGAGACAACTGCTCACGCAATGTGGCCAACTGGGCCCTTGCATTTCGAATGCGCGGCTCCTCAACGGGAGCAGCAACTTTGGGGGGGTCTACAGCTGGCGCAACAGTTGTAGCTGGTTTGGGTGTTTCCACTGCAGGAGCGGGTGTGGGTCTACTTTGCGCTGCACTTTCGTCGTACTGTCTAAAATAGATATCTCGATCCGATTCTTTAAAGAACAAGAGAATATCTGGATTACCAGAGCGTGAATCCCTTAGAATCTTCAAGGGAATTCTATTCGCACCAAGTGATAATTTCAGTGGCTGCAAGGCACTATCGTCTCCCATGGGTGCCACAATAATCGCTGCGACTGGGCGCTTCTTATAAACCAATTCTATTTGCTGAATCAGCGTTGAACCCTCTTGCCCATATGTCTTCGCATCAGGTGCATTCAACCACACATATGATTCATCTGTGGAAATGTTAACGCTATCCTTAAGTTTATCTAATCCAGATTTTAGTTTCTGTAGGCGTAGTTCAGGGATGTTCGTTCGCTTAGACTTCTCAGCAAGCTGACTTGCCTCAGCAATGCGATTATCAATTGCAGTCAAAAGGGGAGAGAGCTCGAACTGAAACTGCTTAATCTTTGCAGAACGGGCTTCGGTCGCTACTTTTTCGGATTCCCCATATGATTTCAGATTATTTTTGATTTCGTCATCTATTTTTTTGCTTGCATCAGAAAGCTTAGAAACAAGCTCTAGGAGGCTAGTGCGCATATTACTTAACTGTAACTTATATTCATTTATTCTTTGAATATCAGATGTAACAGGAACATTTGGAACGACTACTCGCTGTTTGGCCCAAACCGCCGTATCAAACTGTTTCTCAAATGCCGCATACAATTCATTCTTTCGAGAATCGACTTCCTCAGAAGTATGATACAAACCTTCTATAATTTTTGGATATATTCCCTTGCGGGCATTTTCGATGATCCGAATGACTGCCTTAGCCTGTTGGTATTGCGCCTTCAGAACTTTCATATCAGAATATGCTAATAGGGTCCTATTTTGAGTAGGAACTGCTGGCAAATATTCCAGTAAGAGGTTTGTTGAGCTCCAACTGGCCGGCAGTAGTTTTCCAAAAATCATTTCGATATCATCAATAATTTTTTGGCTATCATTTTCAATGACTTTACATGAGCGACCATTTGGCTCTTTAAACCAACTGGCTTCGCCCACGGAAAAGTCGCCATCAACTCGTTTGTCTCTAACGGCGTTAAACGCACCATCAACTTCACTAACAAGCTGTTCTTGTGCCTTCTGCAGATGAGTATAAGCTCTGCTGTATTGCTCAAGATAGGACTGAACCCTTGGACTATCATCTTTCCATTGAGACATTCGCTCTAACTTATCTTTTAGCTGAATCAATTTTTGAACTATTCCGTAAAGCTCTTTTGATCGAATGCACATTTCGGCTTTTGGACATTTGGTAATGAACTCCTGAATTGCCTTCAAATCGCGACCGACAATGACAGATAGCCCCGGCAGTTTGACATCAATCACATCCCGATCCCCAACGTTCACAGGTGTTGCTGCACTGGGAAGATCGCTAGGTGCTCCTGCTGGCCCTGTCGGGCTAGGTTGGGCAGGTGGCATATTTGCTTTCAGTGCGATGATTCTAGCGAGAATCTGTTTATTCACTGCACCCATTTCATCAGTGTGATGACCCAGCAAGTTTCCCGGCGCGTATTGAATAAGCAATTCCTTAAATTTTGATCTGCAAATACGCTTCTGTGCAAGAAGACCTCGGCGATCTCCCTTAGCTGCCAAAGACTCTGCTGTGTGGATAGCCGCCAGAAATGCCGTTTTAGCTTGATCATACCGCTTAACCAACTCAACTGATATGTCCTTGCTGATAACCTTTGCCTGATCTTTTAATTGAGTCAGTTGAACTACCATTGTGCGCAACGATTTAAATTGACTGTCTCCATATCTTTCAGCAAATTCATTGATAAAATCTAGGTCCACATCCTCAGATATGCCTTTATAGATTCTGATTAATTCCTTTTCAGATTGTTTGGCGATTGGCCCTTTTTCAAATCGGGTAAATAACTGCTGATAATGTCGAACCCAGTGTTTCCCAAGCGCCAAATCCGTTTTCTCCAACGTACCCATACGTGCGGTCTGGCTTTGAGGGGTAGGGGCTGCTGCTGGAACAGGCGATGTCGCAGCAGGAACAGGTGGATTCTGTCCGCGGTACGCGTCGTAGATGGCACGTGCCTGAAGCTCAGTTGGTTTTGTTTTTCTCAATGTTTGCGCAATCAGTTTGCGTACCCTTGCAATCACCTTTTGACGTTGGTCCACAGGATACTTGTCTGCAATCACCCATTCCGCCAACTTGGTCGCCAATTCTTGAGAACTCAACACTCTCTGAGAACCAGTTGCAGCGGCAGCGGGTGCCACCGGTCTGGCTGCAGGAGGTGCAGATGCTGGAGCGGGCGATGCCGCAGCAGGAACAGGTGGATTCTGTGCACGATAGGCCTCATAAATTGCGCGTGCCTGAAATTCATTTACCTTGTCAGCAGGCAATGTCCCCGAAATGTTTTTGTGCAACGCCGCAATGACTTTAGGACGCTGGTCCACGGGATACTGATCTGCAATCACCCATTCTGCAATCTTGGTCGCCAACTCTTGGGAACTCAATACTCTCTGAGAAGCAGTTGCAGATGCAGCTGCAGATGGCGCAGCAGGAGGTGCAGATGCTGGGGCGGGCGATGCCGCAGGGGGTTGTGCTGGGGGCGGCGTTGCTGACACATGACAACGTTCCCAAGCGGTCTTGGCATCCGCATCAAACAGTGCGGGTGGCTTTTGATAGGGAACTGGAATGTACATCTCACTCAGTGAATAACCTTTGCGTGCCACATACGGGATCTCGACAAGTTGGCCATTTTGTTTCAGGGTAATATCCGTGACCTTGCCCTTTTGATCATGCCCCAATATGACTTCGACCTTGGAATCCGCGTTATGGAAGCGATAGGGGTCCTTGGCATCTTGGACCAAATCCTCGCAGCCATAATGAATCTTTAAATTGGTCGGTTTGACTCCGCTCACACCCACCCCTTCGTCAAAAATATGACATTCCACCTACACAATACAGGTATAACCCATTGATATATAAAGGCTCTTAATAATGAGCTCCGTTTCATCTCTAATATCTGCGAATATCATGCCACCTGCGGGCACGTCGCAGTGCGGCATAAGGCCGCAACTTTTAAGCCAATCTGCCGATATAGCAGGCAGCCATGAAACCTCGTATTATCTATATAGTGTGTGCCGCCATACTGGCCCTGTCAGCCGCATTTTCAATGCAGGCCAAGGGTGCAGAATGCCTGGTTAAGACAAATGCTGACAGTGGTGCCGGGAGTCTGCGTGCAGCAATTGCAACAGCGAATAATGGTGGGTGCAGCGCTAGTGGCAATAACTATCAAACCCGATACGAAACGTTTGTGTCTGTTCCCCCAAGCATCCAACTCATTCACATTCCCAAAAGCGCTGACATTCGGTTAAGCTCAGCACTTCCCGAATTGCATTCCAGCTCTACAACACTACTTATCACAGCAGACAGTAGCGCCACAGTGCGTCTGATTGGCAAGCCACTGTCGGTGGGTGCCCATGTCATATTGGATCATGTTGTCATTCAAGATGTAGATGGGGTTGCACTGGATATTCATGGTAACGATAGTCTCATCATCAACAGCACGATTGCTGCAAGTGGCCGCATCGATACGCCAGCAATACGTATTACAGGAAATCGTGTCAGTATTGCCAACAGCACTGTCGCCAACAACAGGGGTATTGGTATTGTGATTGATGATGCCTTAACCGCATCGACATGTACTGCAATTGCTTCGGGACAACGTGCACATCTTGAAAAGAACAAAGTTTATGACAATGGCGGCGCAGGTGTTCGGATTCATGCGCCTTACGCTCAACTGAAAGCCAATGAAATATATCGCAACCAAGGACCCGGCATTCGCATGGCAGGAGAAGCAGGCCCAATCACATGCCCAGTGAATAATACAGGTCTCTATACAAGCTTACTGAGAGAAAATAGCCTTCATCAAAATACCGAGGGTGTCTTGGTAACACCGATGCCGTTGGCACCCCCTGTTGATTTGGTGGATATTAGTCATACCACCGCACAACAGTATCGTATTGTAGGGAGCATTGGTTTGGACACGCGTACCAATTACCCATGGACCAACGACCACTTCAACATGCAGGGCGCTGTTGTGGAGCTCTTTTTGGCCGAAGCTGGTTCAATACATCAAGGCAGTGCATTTATTGCTCGTACATCTGTTACAGATCCAATACATCGCCAGTTCGTTATTTCTGTACCCAAGCCACTGATTGTCAATGGACATGAAGTGACATCACCTATCTTTGTCGCAACGGTTACCGACCCAGAACACGGCAATACCTCTCCTTATTCAGATGCACTCGATGTTGCCGCGACAACTGACTGGGATAAAGATGGCGTACCCAACGAAGTGGAAGATGAAAACCAAGACGGACAAGTCAACATCGAGAGTGGCGAAACAGACCCACGTCTACCTGACACCGATGGTGATGGTTTAACAGACGGCGAAGAACGACTGCACTTGGGTCGACTTGCAAGTGAAAGCTATATCAATACGGACAAGGACAACGACAAGCGCAACTTTAAAGACAAATCGCGCCTTAAAGCAGGAAACTCCGATAGCGATGGTGACTGTCTGCCGGACGGCCTTGAAATGGGCGTCGCAGCATTTGAATATCCTAAGGTATCGCATAGCACATACTCCATCTTACAGGCACCGCATCCTATGATATCAGGTGCGTGTCTTAATCTGCTCAAGCTGCATCAACTGTATAAGTTGGATTTGAGCACTCCTGCTGCGAGCCAATTACTGATTACCAATCTACTGTTCCGAAACATTAATGCGCCTGCCACCATTGATAATGTGATTGGGATTTACGACAGCGATCCTAGCAATAAGAACACAGATCCAACCAATGCTGATACAGACGGCGATGGATTATTTGATGGTGCAGAGGACTGGAACTGGGACGGTACTGTCACAACTGATAAAGATGGTATTGCCTTAGAAACAGATCCCAACAATTCCGACTCTGATGCAGATGGGCTACTGGATGGTGATGAAGACAAAAACAACAATGGTGTCGTTGATAAGGATGAAGCGTCACCATTGCTTTCAGATAGCGACCACGATGGAGTGACCGATCATCAAGAAGTCCGCAATGGTGAAAATCCCACCAACTGCGACTCCGATGGTGATGGCTTGCCTGATGGTATTGAAGATAATCAAACCGTGACCATCCCAAGTAGCGGCTGCTTAGGCGCTCCTGTTGGAGGGGTTAACTATAAGTATCCATCTGTCATGAACAGTCACAGCCGCGACTCCGATGGTGATGGTCTGCCAGATGGTGAGGAAGATGCCAATCACAACGGTTGGTTAGACCCAATGGAATCGGACCCCAGTACCCCAGATACTGATAATGACGGCATTGATGATTATGTGGAAAGTACTGGAGACACCGATCATGATGGCATTCCCGATTTCTATCTAGGCGATATTTCCAATGGCAGTAAATGTTCGCCCGCCAAAACAGTCCTGGACCTCGACTGCGATGGTCTCTCCAATGCTCAGGATACGGACTCTGACAATGACGGTTGTTCCGACCGTGCCGAAGGCTTGGGAACCCAGGGAAGCCAATCCATTCCATCCGCCTACACCAATGCCAGCAAGGCCTGCTCCGCCAGTGGTGGTGGCAGTGCTGGAGGCAGCTCCAGCGGCGGCAGTAGTGCTGGGGGCAGTATCGGCACCAGCACAGGTACCGCCAGCCCATCCATTTCGGACGTCGATCCCCGGACCGGCTTGGGAAGCTGGAACAGCCATTGGGCAGGGCGCACAGACGGGGGCGGCGACTGTAGCCTGATCCGCCAAACCCAGATCCCCGGAAATTCATCAAAAACCCTCTTTTTCCTTGCGGCCCTCTTGGTCAGCGTGTTAGGCACCGCCCGCACTAATCTTCGACCAAAGTCCTGAAAATACAGGCAGATCGGTCGCAAACTTCACACGCCTCTTTATCGTGTGGTGCTCGCTTGCGAGCCTCAGAGGCGGCGGTATTCAGTAACGTGGGATGTCCTGCGCTACATGAATAACTAACCACAGAAAGGGATTTTGTATGTCAGCAGATATCAAGACGCTATTGGAGGCCGGCGTGCACTTTGGCCACCAAACCTCTCGTTGGAACCCCAAAATGAAGCCGTACATTTACGGCGCCCGTAACGGTATCCATATTATTGATCTGGATCAAACCGTCACCATGTTGGATGCAGCATGCAAGGCCGTCACCGATGCCGTTTCCCATGGAAGCGACATTTTGTTTGTCGGTACCAAGAAGCAAGCACAAGACATTGTTCGCGAACAAGCCGAACGCATTGGCCAATACTTTGTGAACTACCGCTGGTTGGGTGGTATGCTTACCAACTTCAAGACCATCAAGAAGAGCATTGATTACCTGAACAACATGACCAAGAAGCGTGAAGCAGGCGAGTTTGAAAAGTTCACAAAGAAAGAAGCTAGCCTCATCAATAAAGAAATCGACAAACTGGAAGAGACCCGCGGTGGTATTCGCAACATGACCAAGATCCCCGGTGTTATCTTTTTGGTCGATCCCAAGAACGAACATATTGCATTGAAGGAAGCCCGCACACTCGGTTTAACAGTGATTGCATTGGCAGATTCAAACTGTGATCCAGATGGTGTGGATTATTTAATCCCAGGCAATGACGATGCCATCCGTGCCATCTCCATTATCACCACCATGATTGCCGAAGCTGCACGTGTTGGTCTTGAAAAGCGTGCCGCCATCATGCGCGAAGAAGATGCTTCACGCAAAGCCCGTGGCGAAAAGGCACCTAAGGGTCCAATCGAACGCAAAATTGGTTCCAAAGGTAAGGCCTATGTTGGCAAGACAGAGTCCATTTCAAAAGAAGAAGCTGAGGGCTTTGCATCTGCAAGCGCTACTGCCCCAAGCACAGACACAACCACTAACTAATTAATAGAGGATCGACATGACATTTACAGCGAATGATGTGAAAAGTTTGCGCGAGCGCACTGGCGCCGGCATGATGGATTGCAAAAAGGCATTAACCGAATCACAAGGCAATGTGGATGATGCAATCGAAATTCTGCGGAAGCAAGGTTTGGCAAGCGCTTCCAAAAAGGCAGGGCGCGTTGCAGCAGAAGGTATGATTGCCCATCAACTGGATGCCAAGGCACGCACTTTGGCCATGGTTGAAGTGAATTGTGAAACAGACTTTGTGGTGAAGACACCCGAATTTTCAAAGCTTGCAGATGATGCCGCTCAACTGATCGCCACACAAAATCCAGCGGATGTTGCAGCCTTGCTCCAACTCAAGGTTGCGGATCAAACGGTGGAAGCCATTCAAGTCGCATTAGTTGCCAAAATTGGTGAAAACATCGGTGTACGCCGATTCCTGCGCACCAGCTGGAATGATAAACAAGATTGCGCCATTTATACGCACACTGGCAGCAAGATTGCTGCAGCCATCGTATACGATGATCCCAATAAAAAAATGCCGGCAGAATTGGCACGTGACATTGCCATGCATATCACGGCCATGAACCCACAGTATGTCCGTCAATCAGACGTGCCTGCCGAGTTCATTGCGAAGGAAAAGGAAATTTCACTCGCCAGCATGGCTGACCAAAAGAAGCCTGCCGAAATTATGGAAAAGATTGTAGCTGGCAAGATTCAAAAATACCTGGCAGACATTTGTCTTGAAGATCAAATTTTTGTTAAGGATCTTGAAGGCAAGCGCAGCGTATCCAAAGTCCTTGCAGCAATTGATAAAGATATCCGCATTACTCAGATGCTTCGCCTGCAAGTCGGCGAAGGCGTCGAAAAGAAGAAAGAGGACTTTGCCGAAGAAGTTGCCAAAATGATGCAGTAACCACAATTAGGGGGAAGCGTGTCATCACTCAAATACAAACGCATCGTACTCAAAATGAGCGGCGAGGCTCTACAATCCAAAGAATTGGGATTGGGAATTTGCCTTCCGGTCGTTGCTGAAATCGCCAAAGAGGTGGCTCACGTCAAAGAAAGTGGCGTTGAAATCATCATGGTGATTGGTGGTGGCAATATCTTCCGTGGTTCCTCTGAACGCGCGACAGCCATGGACCGTGCCCAAGCAGACTACATGGGCATGCTCGGCACAGTGATTAACGGACTTGCCATGCAGGACGCACTTGAAAAGCATGGCATCCCAACGCGCGTCATGTCCGCCATTAACATTTCCCAAATTGCCGAACCCTATATTCACAGACGTGCGCTACGCCATTTGGAAAAGGGCCGCATCATCATTTTAAGTGCGGGCACCGGTAATCCTTACTTTTCAACTGATACTGCTGCAACATTGCGCGCTATGGAATTCAATGCCGACGCCGTGCTTAAGGGCACAAAAGTAGATGGCGTTTTCAATTGCGATCCCAACAAGGATGCCTCTGCCAAACGCTACGACTCCCTCAGTTATATTGATGTATTGCAGCAAGGGCTTAAAGTCATGGATTCCACAGCCATCTCAATGTGCATGGATCACAAAATGCCCATTATTGTCTTTAACATGTTTACCCCTGGCAACCTTGAAAAGGTTGTACGGGGCGAGAAAGTGGGGACACTCGTTCATGGATAATATTCTCAATGACACAAAGGCGCGCATGCAAAAGGCGTTACAAAGTTTGCGTGATGAATTGACCAAAACACGTACTGGTCGTGCCAGTTTGGGCATCCTGGATGGTATTAAGGTTGATTACTACGGAACAGCAACACCGCTCAATCAGGTTGCCGCACTAGCAACACCAGATGCACGACTTATTACGGTTCAGCCCTGGGAATCCAATCTCATTGCAGAGATTGAAAAAGCCATACTCAAGGCTGGAATTGGTCTCAACCCCGTCAACGATGGAAAACTGATTCGCTTGCCAATTCCTGCACTCACAGAAGAACGCCGGAAAGAATTGGTCAAGGGGCTTAAGAAGCATGGCGAAGAATGCAAAGTGGCCATGCGCAATGTGCGTCGTGACGCCAACGAAGCGTTGAAGGCAGCCGATCTTACAGAAGATGCGCTTAAAAAAGCCCAGAACGATGTGCAAAAGCTTACCGACGATTTTACCAAGCAGGCCGATGATGCTGTTAGCCACAAGGAAAAAGAATTGATGACAGTATGAATCCACTGCCTTCCCACATTGCCATCATCATGGACGGCAACGGCCGCTGGGCGGGACAGAGAGACTTGCCCCGTGAAGCGGGACACCGGCAGGGTGCACAAACTGCCGAAGCAATGGTGGAGGCGTGCCATGAGCGCGGCATCTCTTACCTGACGCTCTACGCATTTTCAGATGAAAACTGGGAACGTCCCGTTGAAGAAGTTATTGCCCTGATGCAATTACTCGATGAATTTGTCATTTCCAAGCGCGATAAAATGAAGAAAAAGGGGATTCGCTTTCGTACCATTGGCGACATCTCGCGCTTGCCTGATTTCGTTTTGGATTCCATCAATCAAACCATTTCTGAAACTGCGGATGGCAACAAGCTCACATTAACTTTGGCGTTAAGTTATGGCTCACGTGCTGAAATTTGTCGTGCAATTGAGCGCTGTCAGAAGGCAGGCATTCAAAGAATTACACCAGAGGCCATTGATGCACACCTGGACACCGCAGGTTATCCAGATCCCGACTTGCTAATCCGCACGAGTGGCGAGCACCGCATCAGCAATTACTTGCTCTGGCAACTGGCCTATACGGAACTTTATTTTACCAACACCATGTGGCCAGAGTTTTCAGAGGCCGATCTGGATTTGGCAATTGATGACTATCGTAAGCGGGATCGACGCTATGGACGCGTCAGCTAGGGGGATTCATGCAACGACTGATTACGGCATTATTTTTAATTATCGCTGTCGGTGGTGTTATTTTGGTTGCACCAAGCTTGGTATTTAAAATTCTCGTACTTGCTACCACTGGACGTGTATTGCAGGAATTATTTCGACTCTTTTTCCCAACAGCCCGGTTCTATGAATGGTGCGCCATATTGGTTGGAATGGCTGTTGCCACAACGCTTATTTGGAAGGAGTGGGGCATCCCAACACTTCCAATATTAATCGCGGCTGTGTTTGTGATCGCCTGCATTCATATGTTCCACTCCGAAATTTTAGAACATGTCCCGCAACGCGTAGCATTAACCATGTTTGGTATTTTATATATCGGTTGTACATTGCCTTATTTTGCATGGCTCTACGCCTTGCCACATGGCAAGGCACTTGTCATTATGGCCATCGCCATGGCTGCATTTGGGGATACGTTTGCCATGTTTGCCGGGAAAACAATTGGTCGCCATAAAATGTCACCTCTTTTAAGCCCCAATAAAACCTGGGAGGGCTTAGCAGCTGGTTTTTGTGGCAGTATGTTTGGAGCATTACTCGTGCGCCAGTTGATGTGGCCCGAACTGGCATTAAAACCTGCTATTATCTTGGCACTTATTATTGGCATTGTGGGTCCCATTGGGGATTTGATTGAATCCATGATCAAACGCGCCAATCATGTGAAGGATGCCGGTTCATTGCTCCCGGGTCATGGTGGCGTCTTGGACCGCGCGGATGCACTGGTTTTCACCGCACCAACGGTTTATTACTTTAGCACATGGTTTTTTAATTTATGACAACGCAACTTTCCATTCTGGGTAGCACAGGTTCCATTGGCGTAAGCACGCTGGATGTTGTCCAACGCCATCCGCAACGCTATGCTGTTGTTGCACTTGCTGCAGGTCGTAACATTGCCAAACTGGCAGAACAAGTGCGCACATTTAAGCCCAAGCTCGTTTCTGTTTTAAATCAAGCGGACATTGAAAAACTTCAGCAACTAATTCCAGAGTGTCACTGCACCATTGTTTCAGGCGAAGCGGGGGCCATTCAAGTGGCAACGCACCCCGATGCAGACAAAGTTGTATCCGCTATGGTTGGCGCTGCAGGTCTCAAACCAACCTATGCCGCAATTTGTACTGGCAAGCCGGTATTGCTGGCCAATAAGGAAACGCTAGTCATGGCAGGTGAGTGCATGATGGCAGCTGCAAAAGAACATCACTGCACGTTACTTCCCATTGATAGCGAACATAGTGCCATTTTACAAAGCATGCAGGGTCAACCTCGCGACCGCATCACACGCATCATTCTCACTGCATCAGGTGGTCCATTCCGTACGCGCCCGCAGGAAACATTTTCAAAGATCACACGTGAAGAGGCGCTGGCACACCCAAACTGGAATATGGGCGCCAAAATCACCATCGACTCCGCATCTATGATGAACAAGGGATTGGAATTTATCGAGGCCATGTGGCTCTTTGATTTGAAACCTGCACAAATCGACATTGTGGTGCACCCTCAAAGTATCATTCACTCAATGGTGGAATATTGTGATGGCTCTGTGATGGCCCAACTCGGCATGCCGGATATGCGTGGGCCCATTTCTTATGCACTGGCGTACCCTGATCGTATGGCATCCGGCATCACGCCGATGGATTTTACCAAGACGTCGCAACTAACATTTGAAGCACCGGATACAAAGCGCTTCCCATGCTTGCGTCTGGCACGACAGGCTGCAGAAGCAGGTGGTACGTTGCCTGCTGTTATGAATGCCGCAAACGAAATTGCGGTTGCTGCATTTTTGGATAATAAGATTCACTTCACAAAGATTGCTGACATTGTTGAAGAAACCATGAAGCGCCACACAACCCAGCGTTGTGGTAGCATCGAAGACGCAGTTGCAGCCGATACATGGGCCCGCGAAACTGCCAAAGGATTGGTGGCATGATTTATTTTATAATTACACTCGGCTTTCTGGTTTTCATGCACGAATTGGGTCACTTTTTGCTCGCACGTGCCAATGGCATTGATGTCGAAGAATTTTCAGTGGGATTTGGCCCCAAGCTCTTTGCAAAAAAGGTGGGGCGTACAATTTATAAAATCTGCATCCTGCCATTTGGTGGCTATGTCAAAATGAAGGGTGAAAATCCCGAAGAATTAAAAGATGGGGAACCACTCGAACCAGATTCATTTGCCGCAAAATCAGTTCCACGCCGTTTGTCTGTTGTGTTGGCCGGCCCCATTACCAATATTCTGCTTTGCTTTTTGGTACTTCCATTAGCGTTTATGATTGGTGTGCATGTGCCAGATCTCAAAGATGTGCCCGCTGCCGTCGGGAAGGTAATTCCTGGAAGTCCCGCTGACCTTGCCGGCATCGTAGAAGGTGACACCATCGTCTCACTCCAGGGGCAGCCGGTTAAGAGCTGGAACAGTTTTGTGGAAGACGTGCAAAAGCAGGGTTGGCTGCCGCTCGCAGTTGGCATCACCCATGACGGCCATCGCAGCACCAAAATTATTCTGACGCAATTTGATTCTGGTACGCGCCGTCATTTAATTGGTGTGCAGCGTACGGATCCCGTGACCACACTCGAACGCTACGGTGTTGTCGAATCTGTTAAAATGGGTGTGCAAGAAGCCTGGGGTATGGTGGACATGACATTTGCTGTTCTGGGTAAACTCTTCAGTGGGGAAATTGGCATCAAGGCGCTTTCAGGTCCACTGGGTATTGCCAAAGCGTCTGCAACCGTTGCCAAAAAAGGTTTTGGCGACCTTCTGCACTTTATGGCATTCCTCAGCATCCAATTGGGTATTTTGAATCTACTCCCCATTCCTGTACTTGATGGAGGCCACGTTCTCTTTATGGCCATCGAGACCATCCGACGCAAACCACTCTCTATTAAATTCCGTGCAATGGCCCAGATCGTAGGCCTTGTGATGTTGTTGAGCTTAATGCTGATTGTGACTGTTAATGATGCCAACACCCTGTTTGGATTGCGTCGGCTTTTTGCAAAGTGGTTCTGATGATTCTCTTTTTTGATACCTCAACTCCCAACGGCATTCTGGCACTTGGCCAGCAAGATCGCTGCATCACATTTTCACACTGGAAAGCGGAGCACAGTCATTCCCAACTGCTGCCACCCTATATTGATACAGCATTGCAAGAACTTCCAAATGGCATCTCTGAATTAACCCATATCACCGTTGGTATTGGACCCGGATCATTCACGGGTTTACGCGTCGCACTTGCAACTGCCAAGGGGCTTGCAATCGCACGCAACATCCCACTAGTAGCAATTCCTAGTCCAACCGTTTTTGCAACACTGTGCCAGGCCACGACTGATTACGCAGCATGTTGTCTGGATGCCTTTCGCGGCGAAATCTATTTGGGCATTTATAAAATGCAGTCCGGCATCCCTGTATTACAAAATGATATTGCAAGCCTCACACCCAAAGTGGCTGCCATGCAAATTGCTGCATTAAATGGTAGTATCACCGTGACAGGGACGGGTTATGATCGGTATCGTGATCAGTTTCCGTCATCGGTAATTCCTGGAAATACTCACTATGACAAGGCCGCAGCAGTATCGATTCTAAAATTTGCGACGCAGTCTATTCAGAACAATAAAACGCATCAACCGGCAGAGTTGCATCCCTATTATGTGCGCGATGCCGAGGCCGTGGAAAAACAAAAGCGATGAACGTTGTTCTTCTTCACCCCGAAATTCCCGAAAACACGGGAAACATTGCACGCCTTTGTGCGGGCACTCAGTCACCGTTGCACCTCATTCGCCCCATGGGATTTCGATTGGATGAAAAGCGCATGAAGCGCGCGGGGCTTGACTACTGGCCTCACGTGGATCTGCATGTTCATGATGGGTGGGATGCCTTTTGCGCGGCATGCCCAGGCACCTATTGGTTTGCCAGCACAAAAGGGGAGCGGGCCCACTATGATGCCGCATATGCCCCAAATGATTACCTCTGCTTTGGGAGCGAAACCAGTGGACTGCCCGCTGATTTTTATGCCCGCTATCGCAGCCAGCTCATCACTATCCCCATGACAGGCCCCATTCGCTCCCTGAACCTGGCCAATGCGGTCTCCATCGTGCTTTACGAGGCCCTTCGTCCAATGCTTCAAATTCAGCCTAAAACCCTTTGACATATCAAAGTTTTTTCACTATCAGGTCGCCTCGATCCAAGTCCCCATTATGGCAAACGTGACCACCATACCGCTGATGACGGCGGAAGACATGAAGACCGCGATGGTCGGTATTGCTGCTGGTATTTGTCTCGATTTCCCCCAAAATACGCCCTGTGCACTGGTCGGCATCAAAAGCCGTGGTATTCCCATGGCCAACTATATTGCCAAGGCCATGAAAGAGACCTTCAAACGTGAAATGCCCATTGGCACACTGGACATCAATTTATACCGTGATGATTTATCAGAAGTAGGTGATGCACCAGTGGTAAAACCCGTGCAGCTTCCCTTTGATATTACCGGAATGAACGTCATTTTGTTTGATGATGTTCTGTTTACAGGTCGCACCATTCGTGCGGCCATGGATGCACTGATTGATCATGGCCGTCCCGCCAGTATCAAGCTGGCCGTAATGGTCGACCGTGGGTTCCGCGAGTTTCCCATTCAAGCGGATTATGTCGGCAAACGCATCCAAACGACCATGAAGCAAAATGTAAAAGTCTGCTTTGAAGAAACAGATGGTAAAATTGAGTGTTACATTAAAGAGACGCAATGACACGAAAGCTTAAAAACCTTCTTTCAGTAGATCATCTTTCATCGAATACTATTTTTGACATTTTTAAATCAGCAGCTGCTTTCAAAAAGAAATTGCCGCCACACACACTATCCGGAAAAATTGTTCTCAATGCCTTTTTTGAAAACAGCACACGCACGCGCGTTTCATTTGAGACCGCTGCCGCACGATTGGGCGCACATTCAATCGGCTTTACTGAGCAGGGTAGCTCTGTATCCAAAGGGGAGTCCTTCCAAGATACGATACTCAATCTGGCTGTCATGCACCCCGATGCCATTGTTTTGCGACACGCCCAATCGGGTGCTGCCGAAATGGCTCAGGAGTTGGTTGGAAAAATTCCCGTCATTAATGCGGGTGACGGCCGTCACGAGCACCCCACGCAGGCACTACTGGATGCAATGACGATAATGGAACATGCTGGTGCCCTCAAAGGTTTGCATGTCGGTATCATTGGTGACATCGCACAATCCCGTGTGGCACGTAGCAACATGCTCTTGCTTAAAAAGATGGGAGCATCTGTTAGCATCTGCGCGCCTAAAACCATGATACCCAGCCACGTGACGCAGTATGGTGTTAAAGTCACTACAGACCTGCGCAAACTTGTGCCCACACTTGATGTCATTATGATGCTGCGTATTCAAATGGAACGGGAGCAGAGCCCTTGCATCCCATCCGTTGCGGACTATGCCAAAAATTATCAATTAAATGCGGCCCTCATGTCCACCGCTCAAGCCAATGCGATTGTTATGCACCCAGGCCCCATGAATCGCGGCGTTGAAATTGCCGATGATGTTGCCAATGGACCCCAGTCTGTCATTTTGCAACAAACTGAAAATGGCGTATTTATCCGCATGGCCGTGCTGAAGGCGGTGCTATGAACTTTATAATTATTAATGGACGTGTTGTTGACCCCAGTCAAAAGCTAGATCGCAAGGCCAACATAGTGATCCGTGATGGCAAAATCGCAGGTATTACAACTACCAACAAAATTCCAGATGGGTACGCCGTGTTTGATGCAAGCGACCTACTCATCATGCCAGGTCTGGTGGATATGCACTGCCATCTGCGTGATCCAGGGCAAACCAGCAAAGAAGACATTTACACGGGTACCATGTCCGCTGCTGCAGGTGGTTTTACAAGCATTGCTTGTATGGCCAATACTGTTCCTGTCAACGATACCGCCACCATTACCAAATATATTTTGGATGAGTGCCGCTCACATGCCCATGTCAATGTACATGTCATTGGCGCCATCACCAAAGGTCTGCAGGGTGAAGTCATGGCTGAAATGGCCGGCATGAAACAGTCGGGCATTGTTGCGGTTTCAGACGATGGCATGTGCGTTATGAATGCACAACTCATGCGTCGCGCCATGGAATATGCGGACACATTGGGGCTCCCCGTGATCATTCATGCAGAAGATGAGTGTATGTGCCATGGCGCTGTCATGCATGAAGGGGCTGTGTCCACTCGGCTTGGGCTGATTGGCAAACCCGCAGAGTCCGAAGAAATTATTGTGAAGCGTGACATTGCACTAGCACGCATGACAGGCGCACACCTGCATGTGGCCCATGTCAGTTCTGCCGAAAGTGTCAAAGCCATTGCCCAAGCCAAAAAGGAAGGGCTGCGAATTACAGCAGAAGTGACACCGCATCACCTAAGCCTCACCGACGAAGCCTTGCTCCATTACAATGTCAATGCCAAGGTCAATCCACCCATTCGTGACAACGCGCATCGCAAAGCGTTGATCAAGGCACTCAAAGAGGGTGTCATTGATGCCATCGCCACAGACCATGCGCCGCACACTGCGCTTGATAAAAATTGCGGCATGGATTTGGCGGCATGTGGCATGGTGGGATTTGAAACGGCATTTTCACTTGCGTACAAATTGGTTGCCGAAAAACAACTCAGTGTTTCCCAATTGGTTCAGCGCATGAGCACAACGCCGGCAGCAATTTTGGGACTCAATGCCGGCAGCCTGAAGAAGGGACGGCCGGCTGACATTACCATTGTTGACCCGCGTTCCACATGGACGGTGGACAGCAGTCAATTTTTTTCAAAAGGACGCAACTCGCCATTTGATGGTTGGAAATTACCAGCACCAGTTGTTTACACATTCGTAAATGGGAAAGTGGTTTATCGGAATGAACGTTCGATTGCATCTTGAAGATGGCACTTCTTTTGCGGCTCAGGCCGTGACGGATATTGTTTCTGCAGGTGGTGAAATCGTTTTCAATACCAGCATGACTGGCTATCAAGAAATCTGTACCGATCCATCATATACAGGCCAGATGGTTGTGATGACCTATCCGCACATTGGCAATGTGGGGGTTAATGAAGAGGATGTAGAATCAAACCGTCCTTGGGTATCAGCACTGATTACACGCAGCTACCATGGCACGCCCAGCAATTGGCGCAGCACTGAAGCGCTCCATACTTATCTTGCAAAAAATAAAATCCCATTACTCACCGGAGTCGATACACGCCGACTGGTACGTCACCTGCGTGACAAAGGTGCCATGCGCGCAGTGATCTTGCATGACACCGCATCCAGTGCAGAAATTCAAAAGGCATTCTCAACAGTGCCCAACATGAACGGTCAGGACCTTGCCACACAGGTCAGCTGTAAAGAACCCTATGAATGGGCCGAGCCCTTGTATGAAAATCGCACGCAGCCAAAAGCGCCTGCAACACATCACATCGTGGTGATCGACTTTGGTGCCAAGTACAACATTTTGCGTCACTTGGTCAGTCGCGGCTGTAAAGTGACCGTGGTACCCTCCACAACAACTGCTGCACAAATTGCAGATTTAAAACCAGACGGCATTATGCTCTCGAATGGGCCCGGCGATCCCGCGGCTGTCACTCACGCCCCCGCACTCATCCAACAACTGATGGGCAAGTACCCCATGTTTGGGATTTGCCTGGGTCATCAATTGCTGGCGCTATCATTGGGCGCTACAACCTATAAATTGAAATTTGGACATCGTGGTGCCAATCAGCCTGTCAAAAATCTTGTCACAGGCAAGGTGACGATCACATCCCAGAATCACGGATTTGCAGTGGACCCCAAAACATTGCCCAAAGACTGTATTGAGACGGAAATTAATTTAAATGACAACACCAACCAGGGATTTCGACATACAACGTTACCCATCATTGCGGTGCAGTACCATCCCGAGGCATCGCCGGGACCACACGATGCCAACTACTGGTTTGATGAATTTATGAGACTTGTTCATGCCCAAACGCACTGACATATCATCCGTCATGATTATTGGCGCTGGCCCCATCGTGATTGGGCAGGCCTGTGAATTTGACTATTCCGGTACGCAGGCATGCAAAGCGATTCGTGAAGAAGGATATCGCACGATTTTGGTTAACTCCAATCCAGCCACGATTATGACGGACCCAGAACTGGCTGACCGCACTTATATTGAGCCACTTACCACTGAAGTTTTGGAGCGCATTATCATCACGGAAAAACCAGATGCTATCCTGCCAACAGTAGGGGGACAGACAGCCCTTAATCTGGCTGTCAAGTTGGCGGAATCTGGATTTCTTAAAAAGCACAACGTCAAGCTGATTGGCGCTAATCTTGAAGCCATACACAAAGCCGAAGACCGCGCACTCTTTAAACAGATCATCTGCGACCTGGGCTACTATGTGCCGCAAAGCAAATTGGTCCACAGTATGACCGAAGCCATTGCGGCATTGAACGAATTAAAACTACCGCTCATTATTCGCCCTGCATTTACATTGGGAGGCACAGGTGGTGGTGTTGCCAGCACACCCAAAGACTATGCAATCATGATGGAAAAGGCGATTGCATCAAGCCCTGTGTCACAAGTGCTCGTCGAAGAATCAGTCGTCGGATGGAAGGAATACGAACTTGAAGTCATGCGCGACAACAAGGACCATGTGGTCATTATCTGCTCGATTGAAAATATTGATGCCATGGGTGTTCATACGGGTGACTCCATCACCGTCGCACCTGCACAAACGCTGACCGATAAAGAATACCAACAGATGCGTGATGCCGCCATTCGCATTATTCGTGCGATTGGCGTGGAAACCGGCGGCTCCAATATCCAATTTGCAGTGAATCCCAAAAATGGACAACTCATGGTCATTGAAATGAATCCGCGCGTGTCACGTTCCTCTGCATTGGCCTCCAAGGCAACAGGGTTTCCCATCGCCAAGATCGCTGCCAAGCTTGCACTTGGATACACACTCGACGAATTACCCAACGACATTACCAAGAAGACCATGGCTGCGTTTGAACCCACAATCGATTATGTTGTTACTAAAATCCCACGATTCAATTTCGAAAAGTTTCCACATGCCGATGCCACTCTGACCACACAAATGAAATCAGTGGGGGAGGTAATGGCCATTGGGGATACTTTTACGGATTCATTTTATAAGGCACTGTCCAGTCTGGAACTCGCTCCACCCCAGTTTGCGGATATCCCAACAGAACAATTATTAGAAGCCATCGCCGTTCCCACACATGATCGTGTATGGAAAATTTTGGAACTCATTAAACGCGACGAAAAAGATATTCTTAAGAAAATTCAGGCCATCACCCATTGGGACCCGTGGTTTCTCGATCAGATCGCGCAGGCACCCACACAAGTACAACGCACGTCATCCTATTCACTTGTCGACACCTGTGCGGCCGAATTTGAATCCAAGACACCATACTTGTATTCAAGCAGCATTGCAGAAACAAATGAACTCCCACGCACCGATCGTGACAAAGTGATTGTTCTGGGAAGCGGTCCTAATCGCATTGGTCAGGGCATTGAGTTTGACTACTGTTGTGTGCATGCAAGCATGGCCTTACGTGAGGCCGGCGTTGAATCCATCATGGTTAATTGCAATCCTGAAACTGTCAGTACTGATTATGACATTTCAGACCGCTTATACTTTGAGCCACTCACATTTGACTCAGTCATGAACATCATTGCGCACGAAAAGCCCAAAGGCGTGATCTTGCAATTCGGTGGGCAAACCCCGCTTAAACTCGCCGCTCGCTTGCACAATGCCGGCGTTCCAATCTTGGGGACGTCGCCGGACGCCATTCACCTTGCCGAAGAGCGCGAATCGTTTTCAGCGCTCATCCAAAAATTGGGAATGCGCCAAACCGATGGCGACATTGCGCGCAGCACACAAGATGCGCTTGCTGCGGCATCACGCATTGGCTTCCCAGTTATGGTGCGCCCATCGTATGTCTTGGGTGGCCGCGGTATGGAAATCATCCACGATCCTGTCAGCCTGGAACGTTACGTAAAGGCAGCACTGGATGCCGACCCTGACAACACGATCCTCATCGACAAATTTTTGAATCAGGCGGTCGAGGTGGATGTTGACGCACTCTGTGATGGCAGCAATGTCTGGGTCGCTGGTATTATGGAGCACGTGGAAGAAGCCGGCATTCACTCAGGCGACAGCTCCTGCTGTCTGCCCACGTTTACTCTGCCAAAGCCCATTGTGGACCAAATCCACGAGCAATCCATCACATTAGCAAAGGCGCTCAACGTCGTTGGCCTCATCAACATCCAATTCGCGGTTCAGGATGACATCATCTATATAATAGAGGCCAACCCCAGGGCATCGCGTACAGTGCCCTTTGTATCCAAGGCCATTGGTCTGCCACTGGCAAAACTGGCCACACGTATTATGCTCGGTTCAAAGCTTACTGACCTACAGCTTCCCAAAGGAAAGGGCGTTCATCAGCATTGGGCTGTCAAATCACCTGTATTCCCATTCAACAAATTCCCGGGCGTCGACACACTTCTAAGCCCCGAAATGAAATCCACGGGCGAGGTTATGGGTATCGGTGCCGATTTTGGTGAGGCGTTTGCCAAGGCGCAATTGGCTGCAGGTACACGCCTGCCAATAGAAGGGGATGTATTGATCACTGTTTGCGATGCAGACAAGATGGCCATTTTGCCACTGGCGCGCAAATTGGTTGAAAAAGGATTTCGCCTGCATTCCACTCGCGGCACCCGTCAGTACTTGCAAGACAATGGCGTGCCCGCATTTTTGGCCAACAAGGTGCGCGAAGGTAATCCCAACATTATTGATGAAATGAAATCCAAAAAGTTTTGCATGGTTATCAACACGCCCAATGATCGGCTCTCTACATCCGATTCATTTGTCATTCGCCGCAAGGCCCTTGAACTCAACATCCCATGCTTTACAGCGCTCTCATCCGCACGCGCCGCCGTCCAAGGCATCCGTTATCTACGCGAGGGCAGCCCCAAGGAATACCCATTGCAATTGCTTTAACGTGTTCCGTGTTCCGTTTTCCGAACAGGTTCCCGTACACACACAGATATTCCGCATTTACGCTGTTGACGCGCGTTTCCGGTTGGGCCATAAACACAGAAAGAGGAAACTTTATGACCATTCACGCGACAGATAAAATTGCAAATGCCATTTGCCGATTGGATAACGATTTAAAATCGTGCCCACCTGAAAAGCTGGCATCTTATCGCACGCAAGCCCCAGTAACAGAGCCTGCGGCCCTAGGCTCCGTTAACTTTGAATGGCGGGGGAGTCAGTATAATCTTTTTTGCCGAAACGACCTGTGCACCTTGTCTAAATTTCAAGAACAGTCACTTCTTTGGGATCTTGCAGCCGCTGCTATCACAATTGGGTCACTGGGCATTATCAATGTTTTGGCAGGCTGTTCCGACAATCCTCAAGAGGGTGCGGATACGGTAACAGAGTTCCCGGATAGTGATAGCCATACAACCAACTCCAATAATACTGATATTGGCCAAACCAGTGGCCAAGACACACATATCAATACAAGCATTACTATCCAGCAATTGTCAGCAGGCAATAATAAGACCTGTGCACTATTAGAAAGTGGCGCTGTTATGTGTTGGGGTGATTGGTACAATGAATCATCTGACCTCACAAAACCTAAGTCGGTTGACTTGGCTTATACAGGGGACCCCATCATACAGATCTCTACCGGTGGCCGATTTGCATGTGCCCTATCAAGTGGGAGCTCTGTGCAATGCTGGGGGAACAACTTTCAAGGGCAGCTTGGAAGTGGTGACGATAAGCAATACAAGTTGCCAATATTTGTAAAAGGTTTGGATGCGGCACAAATTAAAGAAATTACAACAGGTGATATGCATGCCTGTGCACTCACTACACAAGGAAAAGTCCAATGCTGGGGGGACAACTTTCGAGGACAACTCGGAATTGGTAAAGTCGACCCCACCGGGATTTATTTACCGCAATACGTGAAAGACCTTGGGGAGAACACCAATAACCCAGTGCTCCATATCGCCGCAGGCCCCATGTACACGTGTGCCATAGTTGAAATAGGACATATAATGTGTTGGGGTGGTAATGATATTCTCCTTCAAGGCTCTGCCCTAAGCGAGTCCATTCCTACTCCAGTTCCTGTAAACGGCATCAGTACGACAAAAAAGCCCATTCAGCTTGCGAGTGGGGGCGCACTTGCTTGTGCATTATTAGAAGGTGGTGCTGTGCAATGTTGGGGTGGTGTATACAACTCCTCATTAGGTGACGGTGTAAGCAATTCTGCTTATAGTGCTGTATATGTGAAGGGTATCGAACCAGGAAACCCAGCTATCCAAGTTGTGGCGGGCTCTAACTATAGTTGTGCATTACTTAAGGATTTAACAATAAAATGCTGGGGGCAACCAATATGGTCTGAACAACCAGTTACTCAAATGTTACCTATAACCATTAACGACCTGAAAGGTACTCAAATTTCTGCTGGGCAATTACATATGTGTTCACTGGATCAAAGTGGAGCAGTCTGGTGTTGGGGGTCAAATTATAATGGTGAGCTTGGCAACGGAACAAAGAGCGACCATTTCTCCCCTGAACCGACTCTGGTAAATTTCAACTAGATTCACGAGTAGAGAGTTTTGTTTCAGGAAGAGATGGCTGAAGTGCGGTAGCTTCTGTATTGGTACAAGGGATATTGTGATTTTCAAGTGTGCAAATTGCCTTTGCAAGCCGAGTGGGGGTAATTGTCATAAACGCTCCTTAGTGATTGAAGGCCATTACTAACAAGCTCCAAGCCGCGTCAATAGGCAACTAGCTGAAGAAATTAGTTGGCTTTGCAAGATGTTCAGTCTGCCTAGAAACCAAATACTCTATCTATAAGAGTGTTTTATAAAAGGGTGCCTTATATCTACCCCAAAAACATCCCCAAAATCCGGCACTTTAAGCTGATTTTGCCCATTTTTGACGCATTTTTTTCTTTGAATTTCAATTAGTTACAAAAAACTCGCCCAAAAGTACGCAACAAATCCAAAATCCAACCGATAACCTATGCAGGAGAACTGGGTAATTGGGCAGGGGGCCCTAAATCCCGGAAAACTGGAGGACGTTATGGCAACTACTGCAATTAAAACCTGTAAAGAGCTGGCACCGGCAGAAAGAACTGCTTTGGGTGCAGCAACACCGTCTGATGCAGACTGCGCAGCCGCTCTTAACAATAATGCACAATACTTGGGTATTATGTCGCTTTCCAGAAATGCTCAAGCGGCAGCTGCTCAATTACGTGGTTTGATTGCATCGGGTTCTGGCGCAGCGCCAGCACCTGCAGCTGCTCCTGCTCCGGCGGCACCAACATCTTCAGCAGCGGCTGTTTCTGGTAAACTTGTAAGTAATCTCTCCATCTCCGAATCTGAATTGGCACTTTTAACCGAAGACTTTATCTTTTCAACAACAGCAATCAATCGCATGGCCATGACTTCGCATCCTTCAATTGCGGGTGCCACAGGCGAGCAAGCCAAGCGCGTATTTGCACAAGCAGCCATGGCACGCCTGGCATTGGGTGAAGCCAATATCCCTGCTGAACTGGCCAAGGTAGAAAAAGCGCACGTGGACGCCTTGTCACCTGCCCATAAGGCTGCGGTTCAAAGCAAGGCCACTGGTACCGCTGTTGCTGGATTCTTTGGTACAGCCGCAGCTCCTGCTCCGGCGACAGCTCCAGCTGCCGGCGCTGTCACACCACCGGCAACTCCCATAGTATCAGGTAGCGCATCTGAGATTTTAGCGCCATTCCTTGAAAATCGCTCTGCAAAGCAGGGTGCCTATGCAGGGTTGTCTGCTGAATCAGTGAGCCTAGAGGCTTTGAAATCAGTTCGTACAATCAAAGACGTCAGCGATTTTATTGATACCGTTGTGAACAGCAAGAAGATTCGCCAAGACGATGGCGAAGATTATGCACCACGCCATGCCCGTGCTGATTTGGTTGCGGGTCTTAATAAAGAAATGGATCGTGCCAGCTCTGAAGTTGAACGACTCACAGCTGACACCGCCACCAATCACTCAAAAGAAATTGAAGCCTTGAATGATCGTATTACCGAGTTAAAGCGCATTGTCAGCCGTGTGGTTGAAACGCTTGGAAAGAATAAAGTGTATGCTAACTTTTCTTTCTCGGGTCACCAAAATGTCTATTCACAAGATATCATTGATGCTTCTGGGTTTGGTGATGCTGGATGGAAGGCACCAGATTACGGCAGCATTGGCGATGGTAAGTTAGCAAATGGCCTCCACTTTGGTATTACAGGGGCTCACCAACTTCTGTCACCTACACCTAATCAACAATTATGGCTGGGCTTGAGCTTAGACTATGACAACAGAGCTGTACGCAACGACGCCAATGGTCGTAACGGCAATGCATTTGATGTCCTTACCGGAATGCTCTCTGCTGAATACAACTTTGATGCCAGTATTACTGAATATGGTATCTGGTCGGTAGCCCTCAAGGGAAACCTTGGATTCAATTATTCTAAAGAACGTTTCAACAATGCCATTGTGGCGCCAGGTGGTGATGGTGGGTTTACGATTGACCCCAGTGACAATACATTTGCAGGCACGTTCCTAACAGCAGGCCTCACAGGAACAACGTCCTGGACATTTTGGAATCACTTCTTGGTTGGTGTATCCGTCGCATATTCTCACTTATTCATCAAAGATCAAAATCTCAACTATGATACGGTTGAGACAACAGCTGCTGCTGGCACAGAGAACAATAAGAATCCAAGATACAATACTAACGGATTAAGAGATGTATGGGAGTTTGGCATTTTTGGGGGAGTACGCTTCTAACTTTAAGGAATAAACGACAGAGGTGAATATGAAAACAGCAATCAAAACAATCATCGCAAGCCTGATCGGAGCATTTTGTTTAATCGTGCTCTTGGGCGTTCCTGCTGAGGCCAAAATCAATGGGCCTTCCCAGGATTGCGTAGTGACATCCCAGACTGACGACGTTAACAACGTTCAGGGTATTCGTCAGGCTATTATGTCATTCAATTCACCACTCAAATTCTATCAAGGGTGTAGCAATACCATTACAATCAAGACCGAATCCTTGAATTTGACAAAACCACTGATTATCACTGGACCAACACAGGGACTGGTAATCAAGGGGATTTCACCTTCAAACCCAAACAGCAAGCGTGTTGTTATTCAAACCAAAGGAATTGTCTATACGGATGCCGACACCAAACTTACCAATGGCGAAAAATGCGCGATTATCGTGGCCACACCCAATGTTACGCTCAGCAATTTTGTTATTCGTGATGGTACAGAAAATGGTGTTTGTATTGTTGATCAAAACACAAATCTAAAGGGCGTTGTTGCATTCAACTTTGGTAAAGCTGGCGTTGTAATGGCAAGCGATAACAACATGATCTCTTCGAGTGAAGAGGGATTTAACTCTGCACTCGCATTTAACAAAGGACCTGGTCTTGTCATCAATTCATTTGGTGAACAACTGAGCCATAACGCATTCACGGGTGATACTGTTTTTGCTAACAATGACTCCAGCATTGGTTCTGATCACCACAACCAGCAGGTTTTGGTCAAGAACGACAAATCTTACTATAAGATGACACCAATTAGCAGCCAGCATGATTACTATTTCAATGGCGCGTCTATCAACACTGCACCAACACCGATGAGTGCTAACGCCGGTGGTATTGTGTTCCAACGCTCTTATCAAGGGACGGATGGAACAACAATAGATCCCGATTCACTCAAGGCCTCTGACTACGTTCTGGGTTATGTGGGTCGCGACTTCTCAAACATTGGGAAGAACAACCTTGGTAATCAATTTAATAGCGTATTAGGTTGGGACACCGGTTCCCTGAACATGACGATCCCAAAAGAATTTGCGGGTCAGCAAGTGTCAGGTATTACCATGTTGGTTTCACCAAGCGTCAATATGGTTGTAAGTTCCGTATATGTCTCTCAATTGGATGGTACACTCTCTGTTGATAGCGACTTAACCATCTCTGTTGTAGACGGCGTTGCCTCAGTCATTGACTGTAAGCAGGCAGCGAACTCCAAAATGACAGCATGTGCAGGAGCAACAGCAGGTAATGATCAAAACAACAACGGTACTGCTGGTAATGGTGCTAGCAATGACAATAGCTCAGGTAAGGCCAGTTACAGCGATGAAAAGATCGTGAACGGCGTCCCTGAAAGTATGGCTTCGGTCATGTCACAGTGTGTGAAGGGTAACAATATTGCAGTTGCCGTGGATGTGCATGACGCCGATGGTGACGGTCTTAGCAATGCTATCGAAGTTCAAATGGGTTCCTGTGCCAACGGCTTTAATCAAGCTAGCGGTAATCGAACCAATATGTTCCAACCAGATAGTGATAACGACGGTATTTTAGATGGTGCAGAAGATAAAAACCATAACGGATTTGTGGATTGCTATAATGAAGATGTAAATTGCAAATCTAATAATGACAGCACATGTATTACCGCCAATGGAAAGACTTATAAACTGGTTGAACCTGACTATCTTAAAGATCCTCTCGATTCCTCAAAGTTCCTCATGGCAGGTGACAAAAAGATCCCAAATCCTAATTCTTTAGGTGCGATCTATAAGAAGGAGTTTGTCGCTGGTATTCCAAAAGGCTTTTTGGATAGCGGCACTAACTTCTGTATAGAAACAGATCCTCGTACGCCAAACACAGACCATGACGGTATGCTAGACGGTTTGGAACTACGCCACAAACCCAAAGGCGAGGCTGCAAAGGGATTGTTGTATCGCATGACCAACAACAATTCCAATGGTGCAGGCTTTGCGGGACAGTTGGCCCTAGACGTCCATGGCAACTCGGTTGAGTGTGACCTTGAACTTAAAAATGGTGTTCGGGATATTGGTATTAAGTATTATGCAATCACTGATCCATTACCCATTAAAGATACAGGCACAGAGAAAAACAAGACCGAAGTCTTTACCCGCGTCTACTGTGCAGCTGCTGATGTAAACGTTAACAACGAAATTAACATTGATCCATCAACATACAACAGCAAGTATGGTATGACAGATCCTCTCAACCCAGATACAGACGGTGATGGTCTTGCAGACGGATCAGACAGTTGTCCCAATTTGAAAGCCACAACAAACAGCGGCTGCCCCGCAGGGATTCAAAGCCAGTGTTATACGGGATGGCGTGCCAGCGAATTGATTGCCATTGCCGCAAAATCTGGAAAATCATTCTCAGTAGTTCAAAAGGAGATCTCTGATCTGATGCAAGAAAAGACCTATGAAGCACGCTTAGAGTTGGATAAATTGCTAAGTGGCCATGACGTCGACGGTGACGGTATTCCAGACTTGGTTGAAGGTGAAGTGAGCTCAACAAATGCCGCATCCTCACCAGTGTCCGCTGTAAAAGAGAACTTTTGGGCGGACCTAAATGATACGTGTATCCCAGCAGGTAGTTACGGCACAGATCCATTCAAATATCAAACCGATGCATCTGACTATAGCAGTGAAGGTGCCAAGAAGGCATTGGCTAACGGCTTAACCGCAGGCAGCGATAAAACAGATCCTTGTCCCGGAAATTCCGATAAGTTTGATGCGACAACAGGTCAACCCAATAAAAACTGCGCCAAAACCCCCTACAATAAAGGTCCTGCCATCATGGGTTGTTACATCGACCGTGATAACGACGGACTCTTCGATTGCGAAGAAGACATCAATCTCGATGGTATTTACGATAAGGATCTCTACCTACAAGATGGCAAGGACATGATGGGCCGCCATACCTTCGTGGGTAAAGATGGTGTAACACGCCACGTTACTGAAACAGATCCAATGCGTAAGGACTCTGACGAGGACGGATTGACCGACTTTGAAGAACTGGTCAACATGAGCAACACCAAGTGGGGCTTCACCAATCCAATGGTGAAAGACACAGACGGTGACGGACTTAGTGATAAATATGAAGTAAACCGTGATAACAGCCAAGCTAAAATAGCAGGTATTACCAATACCTACTCAGCTGTTGCGCCTGGCTTACAAACCGGTGGTTGTGATCAAACACAGGTCTATGTCGAAAAAGACCTGCCTGCAATGAATGCGTTGCTTGACACAGACCCCACGGATGCTGACACAGACGGTGACGGTATCAAGGACGGTATTGAAGAAAACACAGTTCACTCCAATCCCATGAACCCTGATAGTGATGGTGACGGATTGTGTGATGGTGACAAGACCGTTATGAGCAGCGACGGTACTGAAACACCTCTTTGTGATGCCGGTGAAGTCACAATGACGGGTAGTGGTCAGTTCCCACACGTGGACATTGCACTGCTGCCACTGGAAACCCATAAAGACAAGACCAACGAAATCTTGGCTGGCATGCAAATCGGGTTTAAGCCAATCGATATCACGGATGAGAGTGGTACCAAACATACCATTTATCCCAGCAATCCATGTTCAACGGATACCGACGGTGACACCCGCAAAGATGCCAAGGATATGGCCAAGACCAACCCCAATGCCACCATTGCTTCACAAGGTGACATCATGGACTTCGACGGTGACGGTATTCCAGACACAGTTGAAATCAATCAATTGGGCACCAATCCCCAAGATCCAGATACCGATAAGGACGGACTCGTGGACGGTTGTATCAACATCGGTACCGATAGTGAGCAGGGTGAACTCTGTGACCACGTCCACAAAGGTAATGGATTCAATGACCTCGGATTCGGCCCAGGAGCGGACTTTAAAGCGGGTCGTAACGAAACAGACCCACAAGTCGCAGATACAGACTCCGACGGTATGTTGGATGGTGATGAAATCCGCTACCCAGATGGTAAGTATAAGGGTGCGCTCTATGAAATCGACGGCGAGGGTAAAAAGGTATACTTGGGCCTCTATAAGGCAGGTGTAAATTTGAACCCCAATAACCCAGATACAGACTACGACGGTATCCTCGACGGTATCGAAGCAGGTGCCCGCTTCATCAACGACACTTGCGACGATGGATTCTGCTGTCACTTGAATGGTGTGAAAGCTGTTCAGGATGGCAAGTTGGATCCTAACTACAAGGCAACTCCTTTCCAACAAAAGGGATCACAGACCGACGCCTTGAATGCAGATACTGACGGTGACGGCTTGGTTGACGGTAATAACCTGACCAGCTTGAATAACTTCTCCAAGGGTGAAGACGTTAACTGTAACGGTATTATCGATAAAGATGCCAGTGGCAACTTTACAGAAGTCAACCCCCGCATGGCGGACTCCAACGGCGACGGCGTCAGCGATAAGGATGCCCTATACCGTAACGGCTCATTCGGCCAACAAAACCTCGGCTATGCCTACGCGCGGTCACCAGGTAACGGTTGCGCCAACACAATGATGCCAGGTATGACGATTCCTGCCACACCTGGAGATATGATGACCTTAGCCATGCTTCTCGCACCGATTGGTATGGCCTTGCGGATGCGCACACGCCGCAAGAAGTAATAGAAGAGTATACTGGACTCCCCCAGGGCGCCGGGTGTGAATCGAAAGATTCCCCCGGCGCTTACTTTTTGGGGCAACTTTAGCCCCACAACCCGCCGATAATAACCTGTGGAGGGCTTTGCCTTTCTTTGCTATACTTTTACAAAAGGGGTTGAGAAAATGGCAGGTAAGCCATTGAAAATAAAAGATAATGTCTCTTCTTGGATGCTTCCCAAAAGCATGAGGGACAAGTTTCCGACCTCATCCCAAAAAACCGCGTTTTCATCAGTTTTGAAATCAGGGCGTGATAGTGGGGGCAGTCGCAGCACACGCGCGCGGCAGGGTGGTACCACGTATAATCCGCGCAGTGCAGGCCACCGTAGCATCACTATGGATCACGCCAAGCGCCTTGCCCGCTATGCACCTGTCATCAATCATTGTGCCCGTAAATATCGCATTCCCGTTTCACTCATCTGCGGCATCATGCTCCAAGAATCAGGTGGCAACCCCAATGCTGTCTCTCACTGTGGTGCGCGTGGACTCATGCAGCTCATGCCGGGAACAGCCAAGCGATTTGGCGTCACCAGCATTATGGATCCTCGGCAAAATATTGAAGGTGGTGTCCGTTACTTGTCCTTTTTGAAAGACAAGTTTCACGGCAATATTCCACTGATGGTGGCGGCCTATAATGCTGGGGAAGGAAACGTCGCCAAGTATGGCAATAAAATCCCGCCATTTACGGAGACTCAAAATTATGTTCCCAGTGTCATTGGGTTTGCACGTACCATCCAAGACTTGTTGGTAGGGGGAATCCGCATCGACAAGCCAGAAGCTGTTTCCAATCAATCACCATTACCACGCTTCATGAAGCTCGCCTAAACGTTACGGCATATATCCGCCCGATGGTACACCGCTCGATGATTTCTTCTTGGGTGCTTGGTGTTTCACACTATCCGCTGATGGAATATCTGCGGCAGGTTTGGCTGGTTCCGTAGCGGGCGCTGCCTTGGCTTTTTCTGCTGCTGCCTTTTTAGCTGCCGCTTCAGCACGGTTTAATTCTTCGCCTGCGGCCTTCTGCACATCAAGTGGTGCAGGCGCCTTGGGTGACGGCTTAACAATCGTCGCCTTCTTTGCAGGAGCAGGCGTTGTTGTGGGTGTCAGTGTTTTTTCAGTAATCGGCGACTTGGCTGCAGGTGCTGTCGGCGCAGGCGCCACAGAAGCAGGGGGCGTTGCTGCCGGAACAGGAACAGGAACAACTGGCGCAGGCACCACCGGAGCGGGCATCGACGGCTGTCCATAGGCATCTGCTGGTTTCGCTGCATAGTTATCTACGGGCGGCGTCACAGGAACTGGAATTGGTGGTGGTGTCACATCCTTAGGCGCCAAACTGGGCCCTGGAATGACTGTAAAACCGCTGCTGGGAGCTTTTACAGCGGGTTCTGGCGCTGCTGGCACCGTCGGTGATGGTGGTGTAGCAGGCACAGGTGCCACAGGGGTTTCCGGACTTGGCGCTGCTGGTGCCGTGGGCGCTGTTACTGGAATTGGGCTTGAAGGCACGGTTACAGGTCCTGTCGGCACTTGTTGTGGCGGTGCTGAGACAGGTGCACCTTCAGGTGATGGCACTGTTTCCGCTGCGGATGGTGGCATGGGTGCCACAGCAGACGGGGGCGCCTTCACTGTGAAACTTTGCGTATTTGTAATGCTGAACCGATTGGCCAACATATCGCGCAATGTAACTGTCACCACATAAGTCCCTGGCGGCGCAGAAGGGGGCAATGCAATGTTGTTCGTCAGCTCAATCGGTTTTCCACCAGGCTGTACAATTTGATGATAGTCCACCACATTTTCCTGACGCAAGCCAATCGCACCATCTGGGTATTGCACCATCAAATCTTCCTGCACCCAAATCATGCGATCCACACGGGTGTAACCAGAAATCTCGAATCGCAAATAGACCTTTTCACCCGCTTCATAAACGGGTGGGGTACGATAGGTATTCACATCTTCAACGCCGAATCTAAAGTTGGTGGCAGTCAAAATCAAAGGCTGGTTGGCCATTGAGCTGTCCCATGGTGGTAACCCCTCAACGGTCGGCATAAAGCTCAATTGAAAATCTGCACCGGCTTTAAAGACATTATTATGAGGATTGATGAATAACCCCAGGGCAACAAGGCCTACACAAATTGCCACCACAACAAGACTGCCAACAATACCTTTCCAACGTCGGCGTTGCCGACTGACAACAGTTGCGGCAACCAAGTCGCCTACATTTTGTTTACGCAACGACAGTAGAATGACAAACAACCCAAATACTAGATCAATTGGAGCAAACAACGTCCTGAGAATTGCTGACGCAAAGGTTAATTGGCCACCATCTTCCTGCGTAATGGTGTAACCAAAGAGCCACATGCCAGGCGTTGTTTCGAGAATTAACTGAACAAAGGACCAGAAGAGCAGTGTCACCACTGGGAACAACAATACCAACCACTGGCTTATAATAGTGGATTGGTAATTGATCAGCATCACATAACCCACCACCCAAATTAAAAAGAGTGGAATATCCACCAACCAAGTCAACCAGCGACCAAATGCTGAAGCCAATTTATCTGCATCTAACGAGTAGTAACGGGCATCCGCAGAGTGTTTTTTAATAACAATTGTTCCTGCAGCCAAGTCACCCAAGCGCTGGTGACGGCGTGTCAACTCCATGGGAATCCAGGTCAATAACCATGCTGTCAGCATTTCAATTAAGCGGAAAAAGTTACGGACCAAGACAGCAAGGGTGCCCGCATGTCGGCCATCCTTGCGGCGCACATACATCCAACAACTGAACTTACCAATGGTGGCAAAAAAAGCGGCTTCTAAAAGGAAGAAATATAAAAATGCCACGAGCAAAAAGATGCCGTGGAAAAGCATGGCACGGTACCCCATGGTGGGAACAGACCCCAACCACGTATGGGACATTAGTTTATTAAAAACAAATAGGCAGCCCCAGTACACAAGCCATAGCACTCCAACATCCACGGCAAACGCCGCAAATCGTTCACGCAAACTGGCAATGGTGGTTTGGCCTGGCTTGGCGGTCTCCATTTGAATGGCGAAGGGCTCATCACCCGCAGCGGGCTCTTCTTCAGGATGTTCGGTGGGTTCGTCAGAAATATCGGTATCTTCACCTGATGATTCAGAACGTGTACGCGCCTCCGTAACATCGTCTTCGACGTCGATCGCGCCTACTTCTACTAAATCAGTTTCATCATTTTTATTGTCGGCCATCGGGTTTCCCCCCTCACCCTGACCCTCTCCATTAGGGAGAGGGGAATTGATTGGTTCTTAACCAGTTTTGCAAGAGGGGAGGATCATCGGTAATAATCCCATCCACACCGAACGACGCTGCCTTCGCAAAAGCATCTGTGGTATTGAGTGTCCAGACCATAACAGACCACCCATTATCACGTGCCAATTGCTCCAACTTCTGGTCAGCTGCCGAAAGTGATGGATTAACCCCCCAAACGTCCAAAACCTTAGCAAAAAAGCGCATATGAAGAAAGAAAAAAGCCCGCGGTTGCGTCAGTAACGCGCGACGTAGATGCGGCGCGCATTGTTTAATGCGCCAAAGAATCATTGGAGAAAAGGAAGAAATGATGACTTGGTCATCCATGCCAAATTCATGAATGGTATCTGCCACAATTTTTTCAACACCATTGGCAATTTGCGGTTGAACTTTGATTTCAATGTTCAGAAGCATGGATGTTGGTCTGAACAAGGCCAGCATTTCAGATAATGTGGGGATACGAACACCTGCAAATTCAGATGAAAAATGACTCCCAACATCCACCGTCTTTAATGATTTATAAGTCGTCTTATGAATGTGGCCATACGTCGTGGAGTGTTTGGATAACGAATCATCGTGAGTGATCACCGGCACTTTATCGGATGTCAACATGACATCACACTCAATGCCATCTACGCCCATCTCCAAGGCGCGTTCAAACGCAGGCAACGTATTCTCAGGTGCCTCACGATTTGCACCACGATGGGCAATAACTAAAGGAATCTTCATATCATTACCTTAACGAGTGCTGCCAGTGCGGCTGTTTCACTCCGTAGAATAAGCGACCCCAGCGACAAAAGCTGTGGGGACTGCGCTAAAATTGCCGCATGCTCGGATTGAGAGAACCCGCCTTCTGGCCCGATCAGAATTGTCAGATTATGGCTCATTTTTTTTTGTGGTGCGACATTCGCGGTGTCATCCAATGCCAAACCTTCCCAACAATACACCAGATCACCGTCATGCGCCTTTAAAATGTGTGCTAATTCAACGGGTGGAATCACTTGCGGCAACCATGGCAGCCCCGATTGTTTCGCAGCGGACAATGCAATCTCTGACCACCGTGCCTGCTGCTTGGTGGTATCTTTTACATAATGATCCACAGTACGTTCTGTCAGGAGGGGGACCAAACGATGGCACCCCAATTCAAAGGCCTTCTCAACCAACCAATCAAAGCGTTGGGGACGAATGATTGCAGCCGCCAATGTCACTTGATGGGCAAGTTTCAATTCTGGAAGAGACTCCCCGCGTTGCAGGGTGACATGAAGTGGGCGACTATCTGTTATGTTTGCGCGATAACGCTGCCCCCGGCCATCACAAAGCACCACCCAGTCGCCAACATCAAGTCGCAAGACATCCCGCATATGGCGCGCTTCTTTGCCGCGTATATGAATGATTGGATCCGACAAACTATCAGGAGATACAAAAAACTGGGGCATCTTAGTTTTTCCTCAAATGCAACATGGCCCATTCACCCTGGGTCTGTGTGGCGACCCAAGTGAGACCTTTTGATTCATAGGCCTGCCTTAAGGGAGCCACTTGATCCAAAACAATCCCCGACAGGTAAATGTCGCCATTTGAGGACAATAAGGTGACCAACACATCCACCATCTCTACAAGTGGATTAAGGAGAATATTTGCCACGATAACGGGATAGGGGCCTTGAATATCACTTAAGGTAGTCGTTAAGAAAAACCGATCTAACTTTCCATTTTTGAATGCATTTTCCTTGGCAACTTCGAGAGCATCACCATCATTATCCACACCATCTACCTGTGCCACCCCCATCATCAAGCCAACCAAGCCCAGGATACCGGATCCCGTTCCCATATCCAGCATCCGGTGCCATTTGCGACTAGGGAAATCCGCTACAATAGCACGGGCAATCAACTGCGTTGTCGCATGCTGCCCTGTACCAAAGGCCATACCTGCAACAATCGTAATCACATTTTCACTGGATTTGGGATGGTAGGGAACCCCATCGGTTGTCACAACCAATTGCGGGGCAATTTCAACTGGTTTGAAGTATTGCATCCACCTTGTGCCCCAGTCTTCCAAAGGCAAGGTTGCTAGGGCCGCTCGCACATCCGTACCTACCAATTCGGAGGCTTCGACACAGTCCTGTAGCGCAGCGTCATTGATGTCTTCATTAAAAAAAACCTTCCAGACCTTTCGGTCACGGCTATCCTCTTCAATAAAACCCGTCGTCCCAGCATTGACCCAAATCGGAATAAGGGCCTCTTCGCAAAAAGCGGGTGCAGAAACAAGTATGTAACGACAAGATGATGGCAACATGAGATTTTTCTGGTGGAAGGTTTTTAATATGCTAACACGGCAAACGCCATAAAAAAAACACTATGACAGAATCAAATCGTATCGGTATCGATATTGGCGGCACTCATATTCGCCTCGGCGTCGTGCGTAACGGGCAGGTCGTCCAGCGACACCAAGAGCCTGTGGGTCGTCATCGCCACCCCAGCGATATCGCCTCGCGCCTGCAGCACATTTCAGAAGAACTTCTTAATACAGATAAGCCCGACCATGTCGGAATTGGATTACCTGGAATCATTGATATTAATGCTCAAAGGGTCCTGCGCTCTCCGCATTTTCCTGAGTGGGTGGATGTGCCATTTGGCCAAATTCTCCAGGAAGCATTTACATGTCCAATGGTGATCGACAACGATGCCAATATGGCGTTACGTGGCGAGGCAACATTGGGGGCAGCAAAAGATCTGAATCATGCCATCATGATTACCCTAGGTACCGGCATTGGGGGCGCCATTATGCTCGACCGTAAAATTGTTCATGGGAATCACGGATTCGCTGGAGAAATGGGACACATGGTCATTGATCGTAATGGCCCAAAGTGTGCCTGCGGTAGTCGCGGATGTTGGGAACTGTATGCATCTGCGCAAGCATTTCAACAGCCGCCCCATACTGTTACTGACTCAAAAGAATGGCATCAGTTTGGTTACCATTTAGGCTTAGGCATTGCCTCTCTCGCAAACGTTCTTGGCATCACAGATGTTATTGTGGGTGGTGGCTTGTCCAATGCCTGGGAAAAGTTTGAACCTTCAATGAAAAATGCAATTCCACAATTTACGTATCCTGAAACAGCAGCACAGATACGCGTACAACGCGCATATCTAAAAGAAGATGCTGCACTGATAGGGGCCTCGTTATGACAGATGTCTCACTCATTGTTCCCATATATTCAGCAGAGGCATTCCTTCAAGAGAGCCTCGATGAAATTGATGCCCATATTCAGCAAGCGCCGGGTACTTGGGAGTTATTATTGGTGGTTGATGCCAGTCGCGACGGTTCGACTGAGATATGCCAACAATTTGCAGCACAAAGCCACCCATACGAAGTGCGCGTTTTGGTCAACGACCAAAATCTAGGTAAGGGGGGTACTGTGAAGCGGGGCATGCTTGAAGCTAAGGGCAAATACCGCATATTCATTGATTGCGACATGGCCTATCCCATGACAGATGTTGATAAAATTCTCCACGCACTCCAAAACGGAAGTGACATGGCTGTCGCAAATCGTGCACACCCTGATTCCATTTATGCGATTCATCCCAAAGATTTCCATTACCTCTATACACGACATCTTTCGAGCCGAATCTATAACATGGTGATTAGCCGTACATTGTTGCGCGGCTGGAGCGACACACAGGCTGGGCTCAAAGGATTCTCTGCCCAGGCTGCTGAATTCATCTTTTCACAAACACGTCTGACTGGCTTCAGTTTTGATATTGAAGTTCTGTATCTGGCTGACCGTTCACAACTAAAGGTCACTGAAATCCCTATTTACTTCCGATACGCACGGGAACCTTCCACAATGGATTTTATTCGCGATGCCATGCGTATGCTACGAGATATCTGGCGCGTTTATTCAAGTGGAACAAAAGGGGAATACAACTTTAATCCACCATTTCATCCTCCACGTCGTATTGTATTAAACGCAGACGATTTTGGATTAAGCCACGGCATCAACGAGGGTATTGCCACAGCAATGGAACGTGGCATTGTGGGCTCAACCAGCCTCATGGTGAATTTTGCTGACAGCGCTGCCGCATTAGAGGTTGCAAAGAAGAATAACCTAAGCATCGGATGGCATTTTAATCTTACTTTAGGGAAGCCCGTTTCAGATCCTCACACCATCCCAAGCCTTGTCCGTTCAAACAGCACATTTTATCCGCGTAACCAACTTTTACGACGATGTTTCTTAAGACAAGTACGGGCCGACGATGTCACCCGTGAACTGGAAGCCCAATGGAAAGTTTTTGAGAATGCAGGATTGCACCCAGAACACATTGATGGTCACGAGCATTGCCACGTATTTCCCGTAATATGTACTGTGGTTCGCAATTTAGTTATCGAGCATCAAATTCCGTTGGTTCGGCTACCGGGTGAAAAGGGCGGACCTTTTGTACCGCGCTACCTTACACGTTTGATCTTAGGGCACTTGCAGGGAAGTCGGCCCAAGTTTTGGAAAGAGACCGGCTGCATGACAATGCCGTTCTATGGCATTAGCCTTGTGGGGCGTGTCGATAATCATGACGAATGGCGACATCTGTTAGCACGCATTGCAGATCCCATTTCCATGGTTATGGTCCATCCGGGTATCGAACACCCAGGCGATGACATGTATGGTGATACATTCCCGGGAAGTCGCCAAGCTGAATTGGATATGATTCTTTCAAGTGAGTGGCGCCAAATGCTGGAAGAGATGCGCGTTGAGCCCATTTCTTTCAAGGAATGCCTTAAGGAATTGCAGGCAAATCCTTCCGTCTAAATAATTTTGCACCCATAAAATCGGGTTCCTGCACATAATTCTGAAAAATATATGCCATTAAATCCGGATAATTCTGCATCGGAAAATGCTGATAGTTATGCATCCCTGTTGGCGCCATATCTATGATATAGGCTGGACGATGCTCGTCCATATCTGAAAAAAACATCTTCCACATCTCTGGATGGATAAATTGGCTATAGTCAATTTTTTCTTCCAGGTCCCGCTGAATGCCGACCACACGACCTACCAAGACGTCGCTCCATAAATAGCGTGTGGCAGGAAGCCTTTCTGCAAACCAGTAAACCGCCGGCGAATAACCCCACACCAAAATGCGGTCGTTCGGCTGTGTACGCGACTTCAGCATTTCTCCGTAAGGTTTATAATCATCAATGTATTCTTCATGCAGTTGTGCGTAAAAAGGCCGAGGATACCAACGAAGCGTCATGGTCACAAGAAAGGGCGCTGCAATAGCCAGAAAGACCCACTTGCGATACCGGTTCCAGGACGTTTCATCCCATGATACCAGTCTTAAAGCCGCTAAAATAGAAAGCTGCGGCATGAGGAGGAGAAAGTAGTGTGCGTAAAAGCGGCCACCAGCACACACTGCAATGATACTTAGAAAAAACCAAAGCCAGACACCAGACTCTGCAGGATTTTTCTGCCAACGCACGCGTCCTAATTGCCACCATTCTTTAAATCGCTTTGTAGCCAAAGCCCAAATCAGGAATGTGCTCACAATAAATGGCAACACATGCGATAGCAATTTGCGCCAAATGCTAATTGTTCCCTTGCCACTTGCCAGGTACCGGAAGGAACCTCCAAAGCTCCAATAGATGAAGTCTTGAAGCGCACCAAGCGTATACAATTGCCAAAACATGAGCGCCGTTAGTGGAATACAACCCAGAGCAAAAATGAAACTATGCGTGAATGCCTTACGCGGTGGAAATCGGAGTAACCAAAAATAGGTTAACACCACCGGCAACATGATGCCGGCTTGATATTTGATAATGATACCAGCCGAAACCAAAATACCTGCTAAAAAGCTACGCCACAATGTACCATCATCCCGATCATGTAATAGAAAATCCATGGCCAATGCACATGGCAGCAGCAACGTTAAATCCATACTGGCGCCAATAATTTTGGGGATAAAAAATGACGAAAATAATACAAAAAGGAGCGCTGCCCAGAGACCAGCGCGTTCGTTGGCAATGCGCGTCGCAATGCGACCGACCACCCAGGCTGTCAGGCCCGTCCAAACGATTGATAACAGGTGAACTGCGGTCATGTTGATGTTAGGAAGACTGCCAGAAAGCCATGAGGCCAAAACATAGAAATAATAGATCCCCATCGCTTTCGTTTCAACCGCGTCTGCGTAGGGGATACCCCCATGCTGCCAAACACGTGCGAATATCGCAAACAGAGTCTCATCAACGTCAATAAATGGCGAGAAAAGTAGAGAAATACGGGTAATAATAAGGGCTAAAACAATAATTACGATGAATTTTCCTTTTTTCATGGTCGATGTCCATATACAATTGTAAGAAGTAAATAAAGTACAAATGAAGGGAACCCTCATGAAGCAAACTCAAAAAACGCTCGCGCTTTGGTTAATGATCATCCTCCTGGGAATGGTTGTGCTCCACTTCGTTCAACAAAAACCCGATACGATTCGCCAGGTCAGTTTTAGTGAATTTATGGATGCTGTGAACGCCGATAATGTCGATGAAGTTACCATTCAAAATGACGAGTATCATGGTGTTTTCAAAAAGACTTATCAAGAGGGTGCCGCCTTCCAAACCATGGGACCTGCCAGTAGTGAAAAGGTGTTAACCGCTTTAGCCGACCACAAGGTTAAAACCGAATTCAAACCTGCTGAGGACCAATCGTTCTGGCAGCACTTACTGATCTCTTGGTTACCTCTTATTCTCTTATTTGGGCTTTTCTTCTTCTCCATGCGCCAAATTCAAGCGGGTGGTGGAAAAGCCATGAGTTTTGGCCGCAGCAAAGCGCGTCTTTTGGTTCAAAATGAGAAAAAAGTAACCTTCGAAGATGTCGCCGGTATTGATGAAGCACGCGACGAATTGGAAGAAATTATCGCCTTTCTGAAGGATCCCAAGAGATTTACCCGACTGGGAGGGCGCATTCCCAAAGGCGTATTATTGATGGGCTCACCAGGGACCGGGAAAACACTGTTGGCGCGTGCCATTGCTGGAGAAGCCAACGCCCCATTTTTCAGCATTAGTGGTTCCGACTTTGTTGAAATGTTTGTGGGTGTAGGTGCCGCTCGCGTACGCGATCTTTTTGAGCAGGGGAAACGTAACGCCCCATGTATTATCTTCATTGACGAAATTGATGCGGTCGGTCGTCACCGTGGTGCTGGACTCGGTGGTGGACATGACGAACGCGAGCAGACTTTGAATCAACTATTGGTCGAAATGGATGGTTTTGAATCCAATGAAGGTGTCATTATCATTGCCGCTACAAATCGCCCCGACGTTCTAGATCCGGCATTGTTACGTCCTGGTCGCTTTGATCGTCGCATTATTGTGCCACGCCCGGATGTACGCGGCCGTGAGGGTATTTTGAAAATTCATGCCCGCAAGCTGGCTTTGGCTCCCAATGTTGATTTCAAGGTAATCGCACGTGGCACTCCCGGTTTTAGCGGCGCTGACTTGGCCAATGTAGTGAATGAAGCCGCACTATTGGCTGCGCGTATTGGTAAAACACAAGTGGGCATGCACGATATGGAGCTGGCCAAAGATAAAGTACTCATGGGTAGTGAACGTCGTAGTCTCATGATTACCGACGATGAAAAGAAGAATACCGCCTATCATGAAGCGGGCCATGCAATGGTGGCTAAACTCATTCCTGGAACAGACCCTATTCACAAAGTCACGATTATCCCACGTGGACAGGCCTTGGGAGTGACACAGCAATTGCCCACCGACGACCGCTTTACACAAAACAGAGGATATTGTGAAAACACAATTGCCATGCTGATGGGTGGACGTTGTGCTGAGGAACTCATTTTCGATCAGCCCACAACAGGTGCTGGTAATGACATTGAACGCGCCACCGAATTGGCACGCAAGATGGTGTGCGAGTGGGGGATGAGTGAAAAGATGGGCCCCCTGACATACGGTAAGAAAGAGGAAATGCTCTTTCTGGGCAAAGAACTAGCGCAGCATAAAGATTACTCTGAAAGCACAGCCAATATGATTGATGAAGAAGTCAAACGCATTGTCATGGATAACTATAAACGTGCAAAAGATCTGCTTGCGAGCCGTTTGGATACATTGCATGCGATTGCCAAGGCACTATTGGATCGCGAATCTCTCGATACAGGTGAAATTGAAACGCTCATGCAGGGTGGTACATTGCCACCATTGCCAGCTGTCACGGAACCCAAATCCAAGTCAGCAGCGAAAGAAGCTGATGTTGCTTCTGCCGATGCACCTGCAACTCATCCCGGCCACGCCTAGCTATGAAAATAATGGCCGTTGTTAATGTCACCCCTGATTCATTCTTTGATGGGGGGAATCACAACGCACCTGCTGCCGCCATTGCACATGCCATGCGGTGCGTTGAAGAAGGTGCTGATATCCTGGATATTGGCGGTGAATCATCACGACCCGGTGCCCAACCCGTCAATTTGAATGAAGAGCGCTCTCGCGTGCTACCTGTGATTGAAGGTATCCGTAAGCATCACCCCAAAATTCCCATTTCTCTTGATACGACTAAGGCATTGCTTGTGCGCGAAGCAAGCCAGTTGGGTGTTCAACATGTAAATGATATTACTGCACTTCGCGGGGATCCCGAAATGGCTTCGACAGTTGCACAGCTTAAACTCAATATCATTTTAATGCATATGCAAGGGACTCCTCAAAACATGCAAGCAAGGCCTCAGTACGAAGATGTCACATCCGAAGTCATTCACTTTTTCCAAGAGCGTATCTCTGTAGCTCTATCCGCTGGGGTCGCCAAGGATCGCATCTTCCTTGACCCAGGCATCGGATTTGGAAAAACTGTGTCGCACAACGTCTCTTTACTGCAACAGCTGGGTCGTCTGTCTCAGCTCAGCTGTCCATTGATTGTGGGCACCTCACGCAAGTCATTTATTGGCCAATTAACAGCCACAGATGACCCTAATGATCGGCTTCCAGGAACCCTGGCAACATTACCGGTCATACAGCGCTCCAAGGTCGCTATTGTGCGTGTCCACGACGTGGCCGCCACAAAGCAATTTTTGACTGTCTTCAATGCACTCTAAGTCTTGCATTTTTATCGAAATTTATCTATTGGCGGCGCCATGAAAACCACAAAAAGACTCTTTGGCACCGATGGGGTGCGCGGCACCGCCAATCGCTTTCCAATGACCGCAGAAGTAGCGCTCAACCTTGGACGCGCCATTTCGTATTATTTTAATCGACAAGGTAAGAATCAGACCATTGTTATCGGGAAAGATACCCGCCGATCAGGCTATTTATTGGAACACGCCCTCACTGCAGGCATCTGCTCCATGGGGGGCAATGTCATTCTAGTCGGACCACTTCCAACGGCTGGGATTGCCTATATCACCCAAGCCATGCGCGCCGATGCCGGGGCTATGATCTCAGCCTCCCACAACATGTTTCAGGACAATGGCATCAAATTTTTTGACCCCCAAGGATTCAAACTCCCCGACAGTACCGAGGATGAGCTCCAAGAGCTTATTGATAGCGGTGCACTCCATCCAGAAGATGTAATTGGGGAAAAAATTGGTCGTGCTAAACGTATAGAAGACGCCACTGGGAGATTTGTTGAATTCTTAAAGCGTAGCATTCCACGCAAAGTCACATTTGATGGACTAAAGCTTGTCTGTGACGCCGCCAATGGTGCCGCCTATAAAGTAGCACCCATGATTTTAACTGAACTTGGGGCTGAAGTAGCTGCTATTGGTGTCAAACCCAATGGCACCAACATTAACAAGGACTGTGGGTCGTTACATCCTGAGGAAATGTGCAAGCTGGTGCGCGAGCAAAATGCAACGGTAGGTATCGCCTTAGATGGTGATGCAGACCGATTGATCATGTGCGATGAAACCGGTGAAGTTGTCGACGGAGATGCTATTTTAGCAATTGCGGCTACATGGATGAAAAAACAGGGAACACTCGCGCATGATACAGTTGTATCGACGGTCATGAGTAATATGGGCTTTGACAAAGCCATGCATGACAATGGCATCAGAGTATTACGCACCCATGTAGGTGATCGCTACGTTGTGCAGGCAATGCGTGAAGGCGGCTTCAATCTGGGTGGCGAACAGTCCGGCCACATGATCTTCCTAGATGATGGCACAACCGGAGATGGTGTCATGTCTGCATTACAGATCCTCTCTATTATTGTTCAGGAAGGAAAGCCTTTAAGTGAATTGAAGAAGGTTTACACAGCATTCCCACAAGTATTGGTTAATACAAAAGTACGCAACAAGGAACCTATTGAAAAGATGCCCACGGTTGCAAAAGCAATTTCTGCTGCTGAAAAGGAGCTGGGACAATCTGGACGGATCTTGGTTCGTTACTCTGGTACAGAGATGATTGCCCGGGTCATGGTTGAAGGCGAGAAACAAGATCAAATACAAAAATTGGCGAACACTATCGTATCGGAAATACAGTCAGTGATAGGCATATGAATCCACTACTCGGTGTCAACATTGATCATATCGCAACGCTCAGGCAAGCACGTGGCACACGTTACCCCGATCCAGTTGCTGCTGCAGCCATGGCAGAAGAAGCAGGTGCTGATCAAATCACAATTCACCTACGTGAAGATCGCCGCCACATTCAAGACGCTGATGTTCGCCTACTTCGTAAAACGGTCATGACACAGCTCAATTTAGAAATGGCATTAGCAGATGAAATTATTGAAATTGCATTAGAGACCCGGCCTGACGTGGTTACATTTGTACCAGAACGCCGAGAAGAAGTAACAACCGAAGGTGGTCTTAATATTGTAAAAGCTGCCAAGCAACTGAGTGCTATAATTCCAAAATTTAAAGAGAACTCAATTGTTGTGTCGCTTTTTTTGGAACCCGACACGCTGGCTATAAGCCGTGCAAAAGAACTTGGTGCACAAACAATTGAAATTCACACAGGACGATACGCTGAATTGGCGCCAACCGAACGTACTGATGAAATTACACGTATCAAAGCAGCCGCAGCGCATATTAAGTCACTTGGAATGCGCGTCGTTGCAGGACACGGATTAAACTATGAAAATTTGCGTACTCTGGTAAGGGAAGTCCCAGAGATTGAAGAGTACAATATCGGACATAGTATTATTGCCCGGGCAAGCTTTGTAGGACTCGCGCAAGCAGTGCGTGAAATGAAACAGTTACTTGAACCATTACCAACAGGAGTGAGCTTATGATACTGGGAATTGGCATTGACTTGGTTGATGTGCGCCGCATGGAAGGTATTATCTTTCGCTGGCAAGAACGCTTTCTGCGCCGTATTTTCACAGATGTTGAAATTCGGTATTGCAACAACAAGAAAAACCCAGCTCAGCGCTTTGCAACTCGCTACGCCGCAAAAGAAGCCTACTTCAAAGCATTATATCCAAAAGGCGTTGAGGGCATTAGCTTCCTCGACATTGAGGTATTGGATGAAAAGGGTAAGAAACCAACAATCAATCTGTATGGCCGTGTCAAAACAGATGCTGAGGCCTTGAAAGTCAACAACACATTTTTGATGATTTCTCACGACGGTAATTACGGAATTGCAAACGTCGTATTGGAAGCCTAATGAACCTCGTCACCGCTGACGAAATGCGGTCATTGGACACAGCAACCATTGAAAGCGATGGCGTTGCGTCTGATGTGTTGATGGATCGTGCAGGCTATGGTGTTGCCGAGCTTGTCAAAAGACACTTTCCAAATCCAGTTCACGTCGCATGCATGGTGGGTAAGGGCAATAATGGCGGTGACGCCCGCATTGCTGCTGGATACTTATCGCAGTGGGGGTATAGCTGCGAGATATGTACTTCATTTGACCGGGACGTATTTAGTAAAGCAGAGGTCATTATTGATGGCCTTCTTGGCACAGGTACCCGCTCTCCATTATCACCACAACTCGCTACATTTATTCAGGACGTCAATCAGCTGGGAAAACCTATTGTTGCTATCGATATTCCCAGTGGTCTGAATGCCACCACAGGCGCTTCATGTGGGGCAGTGGTGCGTGCAAAATATACCGCCACAATGGGTCTTCCCAAGATTGGGCTATTTTTAAGTGATGGGCCCGAGCACTGCGGAAAAATTTTCTGTATCGACATTGGCATTCAAAAGAGGCGTATTCAAGAAGCGGGTCTCACAACTCACGTTACAACAGAAGCAGATATTAAGCCACTACTGCCATCACGCAAACGAGAGTCTCACAAAGGAAGCTTTGGGCATGTATTGGTCATAGCTGGGTCATCTGGAAAAATGGGTGCAGGCGTACTTGCTGCACGGGGTGCACTTAGAAGCGGGGCAGGCCTTGTCACCTATGCATTGCCCGAACGTGCCTTTGAACACTTTGACACCACTCTGCCCGAAATCATGATTGAATCATTGCCCGATGCCGAAACTGGCGCACTTCATCGCGATGCAATTCAAAAAATTGATATGTTGGCAAAGGGGAAAGCTGCCATCATTTTGGGGCCCGGCATTGGCACATCAGAAGAAACCGCAGAAGTGGTGCATCACATCCTGAAAACAAACATACCCGTTGTAATCGATGCTGATGCCTTAAATTGTATCGCGTCACATCCTGACTGGCTGACCAAGTTACCCGCACACGCAGTACTCACGCCTCACCCAGGTGAAATGGCGCGGCTTATTCAAAAAAGCGCTGTTGGCGTACAGTTGGATCGCATAGCAACTGCCCGTGATTTTATATCTGCCCACACAGCAACTTTGGTTTTAAAGGGCCACAACACGATCACAGCATGTCAAAATACTCTTTGGGTTAACAGCACCGGAAACCCTGGCATGGCAACAGCGGGAATGGGTGATGTACTCGCGGGCATTATTGGTGGATTTTTAGCCCAAGGGCTTTCTCCATGTGATGCCGCACGTGCAGCAGTGTTTCTCCATGGCCTAGCAGGCGACTATACCAGTAAGGAAAAGGGCGAGCAGGGTCTACTCGCATCTGATGTGGCGGATGCCGTACCAAATGCAATCCATGCTGTACAAACTCAAGAAATCCAGACTATTCCAACCATCGTTCCCCCATTATGAAACAGACTGCCACAACACTTGAAGACACATACCGCATCGCCGCTGAATTGGCCGCCACATTGAAACCAGGGGACACAGTCGCACTGAGTGGTGACCTGGGCGCCGGCAAAACCACCTTTGTTCGTGGTATTACTATGGCCCTTCATGGGCACGCCAAGGATGTCACCTCACCCACGTTCACACTCATGAATATCTACGAGGGCACACCACCCATCTATCACTTCGACTGGTACCGCATCGACAGCCTGGCATCCTTACAAACCCTTGGAATGGAAGAATATCTAGAAGGAACAGGCATTGCGATTGTTGAGTGGGGCGAGAAGTTTCCACAGGAGTTGCCCGCTAAAACCCGCCATATCCGAATTTCTCTGAATACCGATGGAACGCGACATTTTTCTGGAATCTAGACGCCTCGCTATATATGGAGAGCCCTCTACATTATAAGGAGTAAGCACATGTCATATGATCTCGTTGTTGTGGGTGGTGGACCAGGTGGGTACGTTGCCGCGATTCGCGCCGCCCAATTGGGTGCCAAAGTCGCCCTTATTGAAAAGCAGTTTGTCGGCGGTACCTGTCTCAATACCGGCTGCATTCCAACTAAGGCCATGGCCTCAGCGGCAGCACGACTCGAAGCAGTTAAAACATCCGCTCAAATGGGTGTCGTTGGCGTGGGAACACCCCAGATTGATTATCCACAAGTTCATCAACGTAAAACCAAGTTGGTTGGCGCCATTCGCGGCAACGTTCAACAACTTTTAAAAGGCAATGGCATCGAAGTCATTTCAGGCGAGGGCAAGTTTACATCCCCAACAACGGTTGATGTCAACGGCACCACTGTTGAAGGAAAATCTGTGATTGTTGCCACGGGTTCCACATGGCGCACATTACCCAGCATCCCCATGGACGGCACGCGCGTTATTTCAAGTGATGAAGTTCTCGCCTGGGACAAGCTCCCTGAAAGCATTATCTTTGTCGGTGGTGGGGTAATCGGTTGCGAATTCGCATCCATTTTTTCGAGCTTTGGTGTGAAGGTCACCATTGTTGAAGCTGGCGCAACACTGCTTCCGAACGAAGACCAGCAAATTGGACGTGCACTGCAACGCTCACTTTCCAAGCGCGGCGTGGATGCCCAACTTGGCACCACCGTTGAATCCACCTCTGTCACTGATGCTGGCGTTACGTGCACACTCAGCAACGGACAAACTCTCAGTGCGGCGTACGTTGTTGTCGCAATTGGCCGCGCTCCCAATACCGCCAATTTAGGTCTCGCCGAGCTCGGTGTACTCAATGACCGCGGTGCAGTTGAAGTCGATGCCAAAATGCAAACCAAGAAGCCTGGCCTCTACGCCATCGGCGATTGCTGTGCCAAAATGATGTTGGCCCACGTTGCTTCCGCAGAAGGGGTTATCGTGGCAGAAAATCTATTTGGTGGGACAAGCCGCGAAATGGATTACCATGCGGTGCCACGCCCAATCTTTACACACCCTGAAATCTGCGCTGTGGGGCCCACGGCAGAGCAACTCAACGCCCAGGGCACAACGTTCCATACCGGTAAATACGCATTTGCAGCGATTCCCAAGGCACTATGTGATGGTGACACCGAAGGTCAGCTCATTGTCTATACCGATACCGACAATCGCTTAATCGCCGCGCATATGATTGGGGCCCACGCAACAGACTTGCTTCAACCACTTGTTGCCGCGGTTCAGCAAAAGCAAACCGCTGCACAATTTACCGAAACCATTTTCTCACATCCCACACTCAGTGAAATTGATAAGGAAGCAGTTGAAGATGCTGAGGGACGTGCTATTCATAAGGTCTATGCGAAACGTTAATTATTTTTTAAATCTTTTGATCGTACTTGTCATGTTCGGTCTCAGCGCCTGTTCTGGTTGCCAAAAAGAGGCCACATCAGTGCAAGTTGATGGCCGCTCCCTGCAATTGGCAACACCTCCGCCATCACAAGCAGACGAGGATTCTCAGCCAGCGGGGCCCCGCATCATCACCATCGTCGGCAAGCCCTATCACGGGGAAGGAGCAGCCCCTACATCAGCACCTGCTATTACACCAGCACCACAAGCCGCGCCTGTCGCTCCAGCTGTAGCAGAAGGGGCAAGTCGAGTTCCACCTGGGACAACTGAAGAGGAATCTTTGACTAAGAAGCTGCACGATAAGCTCAAGGAAGCCAACATTGCCTTCAGTGATAAAAATCCTCCCAAGATCTATGTTTCGGGTCAGTCTCTTGATGAATTTACAGGGTTTTATGAAGCAAAGGGGCAAGCAGTCAGCCGCATGTCGGTTCCAGCCTCTGTGTTGGTTCGACCATTGCTCCAGGAGCATCCCGAACTTGCGGGCAAAGTCAATGTCGAAGCACTCGACAAGGTGATTATCAATCAAGTCGTCGTTGAGGGAACAGGTGTCAGTGCTGCAGATAAGTATATTGACCCAGACACTTTTCAAGTCGTTGACAAACTCTTCGTTACAGAAATGCCTCCCAATTTAGGCAAAAAGGACCCGCAATGACAATCATTGTCCAAAAATTCGGGGGGACCTCGGTCGCAACCCCTGAGCGTATTCGGCATGTGGCAGAGCATGCGTTAATTACCCAAGCAAAGGGCCACCAAGTCGTCATTGTCACTTCCGCAATGTCCGGTGAGACAGATCGCCTCTTGGGTTTAGCGCACGCCGTTGCAAAAGATCCCACTACTCGCGAAACTGATGTTGTTGTTTCCACAGGCGAACAAGTCAGCGTTGGACTTATTGCAGCTGCAATTCATGACATGGGAGGGAAGGCAATCTCTCTACTTGGATTTCAAATCCCCATACTCACAGATGGCGTCTTTATGAAGAGTCGCATGACCGCTGTTAGCACAGACGCTATTACAGCCGCTCTTAATAAAGGTAACATCGTTGTTTTGCCAGGATTCCAAGGCATCACTCCCCAAGGTGAAATCACAACATTGGGTCGAGGTGGTTCTGATACATCAGCAGTGGCTATTGCAGCAGCACTTAAAGCCGATTGCGAAATTTATACCGATGTGGACGGTGTTTACTCCGCAGATCCACGCATGGTCCCAAACGCCCAAAAAATTCACCGCATCTCCTATGAAGAGCTCATGGAAATGGCATCTGCTGGCGCCAAAGTCATGCAAATGCGCTCAGTTGAGCTGGCTGCAAAATATAATGTGCCACTCCATATCCGTTCGTCGTTTCATAATGTGGAAGGTACATGGGTCACTGACGAAACACCTGAAATGGAATCCGTCATGGTTTCCAGCATCACTTCTACCATGCATGAATCCCGCATTGCAGTGCGTGACATTCCCGATCGCTGCGGTTTGGTGGCCCAGCTTTTTGAGCCCATGGCCAATTCCAATATCAACGTGGATATGATTGTTCAGACGGTCAATACCGAAGGGCTCTCGAGCGTTGCATTCACCGTAGGCAAAGAAGACCTGAAAAAAGCCATGCAGCTTACAGAAAATGGCGCTAAGGAAATTGGGGCAGGGCGTGTGGAAGTTGCAGGGGATGTCTCCAAAGTTTCAGCGGTTGGCTTGGGCATGCGCTCCCACGCAGGCGTTGCAGTCCGTATGTTTAAGACCTTGGCAGCGCTCAACATCAATATCCAATCCATCACCACATCTGAAATTAAAATTTCGGTCATTATCGAGATGGCACGCGCTGCAGAAGCTGTCAAAGCACTGCATACTGCTTTTGGACTGGATAAACCCCAGACATGAATTGGGCGTTACGATTCGCAACAATTGGATTCCTGTGTGTAATATCAATATCCTGCTCACAATCCAAGCCAACCTCATACGTCGTATCAATCCCAAAAGCAGTGAACGGACCACAACACCTTTTACTTGGGCAAACGATTAACATTAACACTGCAACTGCAGCGGATTTAGAGGCCTTACCAGGTATCGGAACCACCCTTGCCGGACGTATTATCAGTGATCGTGACAAACATGGTCCATTTTTGACAGTTGCAGACCTCGAACGGGTTCCAGGCATTGGAAAATCCAAACTCTCCCAAATTACAACTTTCATCTCCACAGCGCCAAAATACTGACTCCTTTCTCTCTGTTTCTCACATTCCAATACCCACCCTCCCAAATTGCGTTAAAATCCTAAAAAGCATAATTGAATTATTATACATAAATATCAATTAGTTATAAACAGAACCTCATGTCGCACTTAAGATTTTACAACTCACCCCTTTGGCATCGATATTGCTCTATATCTATGGAGAAGGGGTGGGGAGATTAAAACCTATGGCAGAGCGCTCAATCAAAACAACGCAGATGACATTCTTGGCACTTGCCACAATACTGCTCATTGCCTGCCAGGGTCAGCAGGGAGCCAGTAGCAACACGCCAGAAATTTCTGAGTCGCCGTCCACAATAACGGATTGCACTTCTGCTTCTGGCAATTGTGCCACTATCCCAGAAGCACCACCCAGTATCGATACCGCCACTCCACCAGATACAAAACCAACCATCACACTTCCAAATCCAGAGACACTTCTGGCCACTGCTGGTAATGCCTACAACTTGTTGGTATATACGAAGCACGCCACAAGTATTTCTGCTGAATGTTCATCTCCAGATGTCACAATGACACCATTCCAAGGTGCAGAGGGTCTCTACACTTTCTTTGTCGGCAAGATGCCCGCAAAAGACTTGAATTGTACCATTACAGCAACTGGCCCAGAGGGGACAATCAGCGCTCCGGTGGTTATCAAATCTCAGCCCCCATCCGCTCTCGAAAAAATTGGTTTCTTGGATATTCCAGCAACCGTGAAAGTTGTTACACATACAGATTTTGTGAGTGGGCCAATTGAGATCACAGGCATGTCAGCTGTTGCAGCGGAACCAATCGTCGTTTGCAACATAAACAAAGCGGCTATCAAGAAGGGCGATGCCGGCAAGTACATTTTGTATATCCGAAATGAACTTGATCCTCTGCTTGTCGATATCTGCACCATTATCGTTCAGGATTTAAGTGGGCATAGCACCACTTATGACATTGTTATGGGTAGTATCTATCCATTACCATTTATTCGACCAATCAACTTTAAACTAGATGCGCCACTGATACTCAGCAAAGATGGCACATTCAATGGATTACACGCATATGTTGATGCAAAACTTACAGACCTACCCCAATACGTCATAAGAACAACCGACGGCAATTACTTTAAAGACTTTAATGTGTTCCATGTGACCTGCACGGGTAATGGGTTTGACGAAATCAATTCCCAACCACTACTACTGAATGGGGTAACACCCACATATCAAATGAATATTCATTATACAGCAGCCGGTAGTGGGGAAGAGCAGTGCACGCTTGCAATTGGACTCACCGATCCGGAAAATTATGCACGGCCATTGATTAAACTAGAGTTCAAATTAAAATGGGCCCAGTAGGAGAGAGACTATTTATGAAAAAATCGCACATTATCATCCTTGGCAGCTTGGCGTTACTGCTCATGCAGACCGCATTATGGGCGGCTGACCCTGCATTAACAGATCCGCTGCAAATGCAACTGGATGGAGACATGCTTGATCAAACCAAACGCGTGGACTTTCTGAATCATCCCTTGGTGGGTAATACCAACTTCACCCCGACTGGCAACGAAGTCAATCTTCCTGGCGATCAAATTATTTCAGTGCAGGACCTTGTCCCCTATATTGGTGCCAACCAAACTCCAACAACATGTGAAGAATATGCAAAGTATACAACAGCTATGACTACACCCCTATTCACACTAATCACAGATTTACTCGTCCCCAAGGTCATGGGTATACCTGTTGGCGAAAATTTTGAAGCACCCGACCTTAACAAATTTTATCAAGATATGTTGGCTACCTGCAAAGCATTGGATCCGAATACACAAAACGCACTATTCCAAAAAGCGAAAATTAACCGACAACCTATTGCGGATATTCGTAACGTAGGCTCAGGTTCATCTGAAGTTGTTTTTTCAGCACAAGAAGTAGATCCTTATATTGAATTTCCGTCGGTCCCTGGAGGAACGTTTGGCACTGTCATTGGGGGGGGGGAGGGGGATGATACATGGAATGATGGTATTGTAACTTTGTCCGCAACACCCATTAATTTCTCAGCCACTTCAAACTATGCCAGAACGACATTAGTGCTATCGCGCCTTTTGCCGAGCAAAGCCAACCAGAAGAAGATTTTACAATTGGTGGGATTTTCACCTTCATTTTTGGACAAATCACCAAAAACCAATCAGGTAAATGATTGCCTCATGGTTACTGGAAAAGATGCACAGGGCAATGATACATATGGCCCCAAGAACGACCCAAATCTCCTTGTCAATGGATGTGTGGGTGAGAGCTTAAGTGTCGGTATTGTCGCTCCCCATTTGTTTCAAAATGCCAATGTTACGCTTGAGAGCCAAAATAAGTCCAAAGACTTGGTCGTCATTAATCGCGACTGGATGGGAAGCGTAAGAGGTTTTATCACAACCTATAACCGCACAGATAAAGTCCCAACCGACACAAGCATATTTTCCGACATCTGGTCGTTTAATAGATCCATAACAAACATAGCGACTGGTATTCCTGAGCCATATGACATTGCTGTGCTGCACGACACAGCGGGTGTAAACCCACACGATGGCGTTGTCATTACCTCCAATGCGCAACAAGCACCACCTGCCGGCAACTCACTTGCCTATTCCATTTATTACTATAAATCCGGGATGCTCGCCAATGGTGTACCGAATGTTGCCGCGAGTCTTGCTGGCTTTGTCACAAAACCAAATCCCCAAACGCCCAATCAGGTAGTTACGGGGGGATTTGGACCATATCGCGTTTACTCCAAAGATTTTAATAAGGATGGCTGTGCAGACATTTTACTCACTCGTGCCAAAATTGTCGAAGATGCTGCAAAACCAGGTACTATGCTCATCACTATGGCACCTTATTTTGAACAGTATTTTCGGATCAAGGATGGCCAAGGTGAATGCACTGGATTTCAAGTCGTTCCTAACAGGATTAATATTCCGGCACTCGACCCTGCGCAGCCCCCCCAAGTCTCCAGTTTGGCAATTGCCGATTTTGATAAAGATGGGGTTGATGACATCATGGTGGGCGACCTTAACACTTACTTGAGCCCAAAGACAAAAGCCCGTGAAAACTATGTCTATTTTATCAAAGGCACACCAACAGGACTTGTGACCACTCTTAATCCTCAATCCTTACCCAAATATCGGGTTAACACCATTTCGCAGGACAATAATAACAATGGTATTGTTGACATCAAGGCGGATAAGTTTGGCAATTTGGCAGCTGTCATTGCAACACCTGTCACGTATCCTCCTCTTGTAAAACCTCACACTGGTGCTTGTCTAGCAATGCCCTGTAATTCGAGCGCAGCTCCATTGAAGCAGCAACCTATTGCGGATAATCGTCCCATTCATCATGAAGATCGCGTTGTTGATTTAAATAGCGGTACAATTGCTTACTCAAGCGAACTCAAATCGGTATTTACGCCCATCAATTTGGGCCAGAATATTCCAGAGGTAACGGTCTTACTCAATAAAGTAGTGGTTGGTCACACACCACCGCCACCCGTAGCTTGCCCGAATGGCGATCTAGAGTGTATTTGTAAACAAAATCCCGACTTACAGTTCTGCAAATGCATCGCTGATCCAAATGCGCCGGGCTGCAAGGCAGCACTCAATCAGCAATCCACTTGCTGTGTAGATGTTTGCCGCGGAGATTTAACAGCACCATTTCCACAAGCCTGTGATTTTGTACGTCCATATAACGATGAAATTCGCAAAATTACCGGTCTTTGCATTGATGTACTCGCCCCTCCTGAAGGAGCTCAGTATCACATCTCTTGCACACTACCTGATGCGACAGCGATGGACTTGAATGATGGGCATGCCTACATGCAGGTTTTCAAAACCGGCCAAATTCCCAAAAACTACTTTAAAGGGCTACGACCTATTGCCAGCCAAAATGTTCTCAAGTCGCCTGTACTGCTCAATCCGGTGACAACAGAAGTGACTGGCAATAACGCTGCATTTGATGTGACAAAGCTACCTGTACCTAATTTTGATTTCAATAATTTAGACGCAATCATGCCCGACGCGGTCGTTAATCAGGCACCCGGCATCACGCAAATCAATGACGTCTTACAGATCGAGACCTTCATGGCGGACAACAATGCCGGATTATCCGCATCTCAAAATTCCGGAAATGGACAGAAGGGGAATGGTGCGAAGGTACCATTAATTGATCTGAAAGGTTTTACAAGTCCTCCAGGTTGTCTATGGGAAGATTCCACATGTCCCGAAATGATGCCACTTCCACCTCCACCACAGGAGTTTGTAGATGCCATTCGCAAAATGGTAGCCCAGTATGAGGCTGAAGGAAAACCCATCACACAAGATGTGTTGGTCGATGCTATGAAGACCATGAATGTGGGTCCCGAATTCATGCACCAACAATTTATCATTCCAAACGCTCAAAAGGATGCAAACAATAATTTAGCTCCTGTAGTCATTCCACAGCAACTATCCATGATGGGTTCCAATGTGACAGGCGGCTGTGGTTGTAGCATTAGCACACGGCCTGATTTGCATAACACACTTGAACCACTGCTAATGGCTCTTACAAGCCTCGCAGGAATGGTGATTCTCCGTCGCCGAACGGTCAAAAAGCATTGACTTTAAAGCCATGTTCAATGTAAACGCCCGGATATGTTGATTAAACGGCACGTTGCGTGGCTTACCCTTGGCATCCTGTTGGCACTCTCACAAAGTGCTGGCGCGACGTCACGGCCCCAAGCCTACATTTTTAACCCATCACCCGATATTACCCGCTACCTCAATACCCGTCAGGCCGAAAACTTGCGGCAGTGGCATTTTGGTGCCGGTCTCTTTTTTGATTATGGGCGCAACCCAATTAAGGTTGTCGATCTCACCACAGGCGCTACACAACGCATTGTTGGCAATTTGGTCATGGGTCATGCCACGGGATCTGTTGGTTTTACTAATTGGTTCCAACTTGGTTTGGACATTCCAATGGAGCTCTACGAAACATACTCCAGCCCTAACGCCGGCGCTGTAGCCGGCGGCCCAACGCAAAAGTATGCAGGCAAGATGGGGGACCTCCGGGCAGAAGCGCAGTTCCAAATCCTGGATATTAATCGCTACAATATTGGTGTCGCTGTAGCGCCATTCGCGCAATTCCCTACAGGTAAAAAAGATATTTTCATTTCAAATGAACAATACAGTGGCGGTGTTCGCGGTATTGTCGAAGGTAAAATCAAAGATCGTGCGTGGATCTCGGGTAACATTGGTTACCAGTATCTTCAAAAGAATCAGTATTTTTCGGGCGATCCCAATGCCAGCATTGGCAGTTTGTTGCTCTTCGGCGTTGGTGCTCACGTTAAAATTGCAAAAGGCTTCTCATTCATCGGTGAAGGTATGGGAGAAACAGTACTCAGCAATGCCTTTAAAACAACCAATCAAACGCCCATCTCTTTACTTGGTGGTTTTCGATACACCATCGAGCATGGACCCATTCAAGGATTTGAAATTACGGCAGTGGGTGGTAGTGGTATCACCAAAGGCGTAGGTGCCCCTCAGGGTGAGGCTGTTCTGAGCATCGCATATCGCAAACCCAACGTCGCCAATGTGCCAGAGCTAACACCCACTAATGTGGATGCACGGGCTGATGAAAAGATTCTTATTACCCAAAAAATTCACTTCGAATTTAACCGTGCGATCATTCGTCCCATTTCGTACCCAATCCTGGATGACGTGGTGCAACTCTTGAAGCTGAATCCACAGATCCATAAGGTTCAAGTAGAAGGGCATACCGACTCTGTAGGTGGCGATGCCTATAACTTAAGACTATCTGAAAGCCGTGCCAAAGCGGTGGTTGCATACTTGGTCTCCAAGGGGATTGCGTCAGATCGCTTGGTTGCAGTCGGGTATGGCAAATCACGGCCAATCGCAGATAATAGCACTGCAGAAGGCCGTGCCAAAAACCGCCGCACTGAATTCACCGTTATTCAATAATTGTCATTGTAGACATCCGCCGGCCATGGCAATTCTGATAGTGTCATGACAAGCACACAGCCTAACAACCCACTAGCAACCCCTGTTCAATATGTGAAAGGCGTTGGGCCACGTATCGCCGCACTACTGGAGAAGCGGGGCATTACGACCGTTGAACATCTCTTTTTCCATCTACCCACGCGCTACATTGATCGACGTAATGTCAGTAAAATTTCACAACTCACCATTGGTAAAGACCGCACCACGGTTGCCCGTGTTCAATCACAGGGAGCACGTATTATTGGGCGTGGGCGGCGTGTCTATGAAGTTGTTTTCACGGACGGCACTGGCCAGCTCATCGCCCGTTGGTTCCGCTTTAATGGCAAGATTATGGGTAAACGTTTTTTACTGGATACGGACTACTTGCTTGCAGGGGATGTGAGTTTCTTTGGCCGTGGTAAGCAGATGATCCACCCTGAAATTGAAAGCATGTCAGACCCAGAGGATTCACTCATTGGTGGTCGCATCTTGCCCATATACCCCTCCACTGAAGGACTCAGCCAGCGCATGATCCGCAAGATCATGAAAAATGCGTGGGAAAAGTTTGGAAGCGACATTGGCGACAGCCTTCCAGCGCCACTTAAAATATCCAATCGTATCGCACCGCTACGGGTATCCCTCTCATGTCTTCACTTTCCACCCGCCAACTTCGAGGTTGACTCCTTAAATCAACACTCGAACGAAATGCATCAAGGGGTTGTTTTTGAAGAATCTTTCTTCTTCTTTTTAGGTTTAGGGATCCGAAACCAAGCGATTGAACACAAAAAGACAACTGCCTATCCATTGCCATCATCATTAGCCGAGCAGGGGAGAAGAACACTCCCATTCGAGCTCACAGGGGACCAGAAAACTGTGCTCTCTGAAATTGCAACAGATCTTGGTCGTGATGTCCCGATGCATCGTATGTTGCAGGGTGACGTCGGCTCAGGAAAAACAGTTGTTGCGCTATTGTCAGCACTTCAGGTCGTTGGACTTGGTGATCAAGTGGCGCTCATGGCCCCGACAGAACTCCTAGCCCAACAACATTATCACTCGTTTAAGCGCGTTTTAGATGATCTGAGAATTCCTGTAGCGTGTCTAACATCCCAAGTGAAAGGCAAGGAACGCCGCGCAATTTATGAGGCATTATCAGATGGCAGTCTACCGATCATTGTGGGAACGCATGCACTGATTCAAGAGGATGTCCGCTTTAAAAAATTGGGCATGGTCATTATCGATGAGCAGCATCGCTTTGGTGTTCTCCAACGTCAGGACATGATGCAGAAGGGGATAAACCCACACTTGCTCGTCATGACCGCCACCCCCATTCCCCGCACACTATCGATGACGATTTATGGTGACTTAAATGTCTCGATTATTCGTGAAATGCCCCCGGGACGGCGGCCCGTTGTCACCAAAATCTACCGCGAATCTCTCCGAGAAAAGCTCTATCATGGCATGCGCGTGGAGCTGGAAAAGGGTCATCAAATTTATGTCGTCTATCCACTCATTGAAGAAAGTGAAAAGATGGACCTTAAAAATGCCACAGATATGGCTGCAAAGTTGGCAGAAGTTTTTGAACCAAAGTTTAAAGTTGCTCTTTTGCACGGCAAGATGAAGGGCGATGAAAAAGAATCCATCATGCAATCCTTTAAGGACAAGAAGGCCCAAGTCTTAGTCACCACATCTGTGATTGAGGTTGGCGTTGATGTGCCAAATGCTACCGTTATGGTGATTGAACATGCCGAACGGTTTGGCTTATCCCAACTGCACCAGCTCCGTGGCCGTATCGGAAGAAGTGATATTCAATCCTATTGCATTCTCTTAAATCATGGTGCACCCGGTAGTGCGTCTGTAGACCGCATGCAGATTTTAGAGAACTCCACGGATGGCTTTGCCATCGCAGAAGCTGACTTAGAAATTCGTGGCCCAGGTGAATTTTTGGGAACCCGACAATCTGGGCTCCCAGACCTACAGGTCACCAACCTGGCACGCGATGGGGATATCTTGAGCCGGGCAAAAGAGGCCGCTTTTCGCATTCTTTTCCAAGATCCCAAACTTAGCGCACCTGAAAATCAGGGCCTCCGCGAAACGGTTGCCCGTCGCTGGGCCCATAAACTGTCATTGGGCGATGTAGCCTAGCCCCACAGTCAATAAACTCTTTACATTACAGGCATTTGCTGGCAGTTCGTTCACATATGACTGAAACAGTTCAAGTCGCCCCACGGCGCCGCCTGCCAGAGTGGCTTAAGAAGACAACTGGAACACCTGACGCTATTCACGACATGAAAGTGCGTCTGCGCGGTAACCGATTGCATACTGTTTGCGAAGAAGCCCGCTGCCCCAATTTGACCGAATGTTTCTCGCGTGGCGTTTCCACCATTATGATTGCAGGGGACATCTGCACACGCAGCTGTCGTTTCTGCGCGGTTAAAACCGGTCGCCCCAATCCGCTTGATCCCAATGAACCACTGAATACCGCACAGATGGTCGAAGCCATGGCATTGCGCCATGTGGTTTTAACATCTGTAGACCGCGATGACTTGGAAGATGGTGGCGCAGCACACTGGGCGGAAACCATCCGTGCCGTGCGTGAACGCACACCTAAAGTAGTTGTTGAAGTGCTTACCCCTGACTTTGATGGACGCGAATCTGACTTACATGTCGTTTGCAAAGCAAGCCCACATATTTTCAATCACAATATGGAAACGGTTCGTCGCCTCACACCACAGGTGCGTAGCCGCGCAAAATATGATCGTTCATTGTCAGTTTTAAAATTTGTCGCCACACAGTACCCCCATATTCCAGCCAAATCTGGTATCATGGTGGGCTTGGGTGAAACAAAAAATGAAGTCTTTGAAGCATTACGCGATCTCAAAGATGCGGGCTGCAAGTACATTACTATTGGACAATACTTGCAACCCACACAAAAACATATGCCGGTTGCCAGCTTTATTCACCCGGATGAGTTTCAGGAATATGTTCAGTATGGTCACTCAATTGGGCTCAAACATATTTTTGCAGGACCATTTGTACGTAGTTCATATATGGCCGACCACCAAGTCGAGCTCTAGGGGGAAACATGGATCGTAATCTAGCGTTAGAGATGGTGCGTGTTACTGAAGCAGCAGCAATTGCATCAGCTCAGTGGATGGGTTTGGGTAATGAGCATGCAGCTGATCAAGCTGCGGTTGATGCAATGCGCACAGCACTCAATGACATGGATATCGCAGGACGTGTTGTTATCGGGGAAGGGGAACGCGATGAAGCCCCCATGCTCTATATTGGTGAAGAAGTTGGACGTGGCAATGGCCCTCAAATTGACATCGCACTCGATCCACTCGAAGGAACAACGCTTACCGCTACAGGTGCCGCAAACGCGTTGGCTGTTATCGCTATTGCTGAGCGCGGAAACTTTCTGAATGCACCTGACACTTACATGAAAAAATTGGCAGTAGGGCCTGAAGCCAAGGGTGCTATCGATATCACCAAAAGCCCAACCGAAAATCTTGTGAGCATTGCAAGAGCCAAAAAGTGCAAGGTTGAAGAACTAACAGTCATGATCCTAGATCGTCCACGACATGAAGACATTATTGCCGAAGTACGCAAGTCCGGTGCACGCATCAAGTTGCTCACAGATGGTGACGTATCAGGTGCTATTGCCACCTGCAGCTTGCGTCATACTGCAGACGTTCTGATGGGTACAGGCGGTGCCCCTGAGGGTGTGATTGCTGCTGCTGCGCTCAAGTGCTTGGGCGGAGACTTCCAAGGCCAATTGGTCTTCCGCACCGAAAGCGAAAAATCGCGTGCCCAAAAAATGGGAATCACAGACTTTGACCGCATTTATCAACGTGATGAGCTAGCCAAGGGGGATGTCATGTTTGCGGCAACGGGTGTCACCGATGGTGACTATCTGAAGGGTGTCACATTCCAAGGTGGCGGTGCCAGCACCCACTCCATCATTATGCGGTCTGCCACTGGAACCGTCCGGTATATCGACGCGATTCACCGAGCTCTCAAAAAACCAGGACGAACGGCGGCCACAAAATGAGTGATGTCTCTCGCGAAATTGTCGTTGAGGCCCCCATTGCAATCGCATTCGATGTCATCACCAATTTTGCCCAATATCCAAAATTCTTAAAAGACATGAAGGCAGTCAAGGTGATTAAAGCCACCAAGACATCTGCTGATGTTTTTTTTAGATTGGATCTTATTAGAGATGTTGAATACACATTGAGCTTCAAACTCAAGTCGCCGACATCTGTTACATGGAAACTGGTGGAAGGTAGTATGTTCAAAAAGAACACCGGCAGCTGGAAGCTCAAAAAGTTAGATGCCAACACCACAGAATTGACCTACACACTCGAAGTTGATTTTGGTCTTTTCGTTCCAAGCATGATCAGTAAAATGCTCATTTCTCAATCACTTCCTGCAACACTTAAGGCCTTCAAAACACGCATCGAATCTTTGGCTTAGTTCACGATTCTATATAATTTACTTTAAAGCAGTTTGGTAACGGCCCAAGGCGAGGAGAGGGAAGTAGTGGCGATAGCCATGGTAGCGAATGTAGAAGTGGCCAGGGAAGCCGGTGCCGGTGAACTGTGGTTCATCCCAAGTACCGTCCTCTAGTTGAGCCCCAATAAGCCAATCAGCGGCACAACGAGCTTCGTCTGAGCGGGCCTCACCAGCGGCGACAAGACCCATGAGCGCCCAACCTGTTTGAGAGGGGACAGCACTATCGCCATAAGGTACATAGCGCCGGAAGTTATAGCTCTCAGGGGATTCACTAAAACCACCATCGGTACGTTGAACACTCTTCAGCCACTGCACAGCATGACGAATATAATCGGATGATAAATTTTCACCGATGGCAGCTAATCCCGTTAACACTGCCCATGTGCCATAAATATAATTGACACCCCAGCGACCAAACCATGACCCATTGGTTTCTTGATTCTTTTTCAAATAGCGTATCGCTCGACGAACAATACGATCATCCTTTTGATATCCAAAATGGCTTAACAACTCCAATACACGACCCGTAATATCTGGTGAGCTTGGGTCCAAACAAGCACCGTGATCAGAGAAGGGGATTTTGTTTACAAGTTCTAAGCTATTATTTTTGTCAAAAGCAGCCCAACCACCATCGTCATTCTGCATTGAAATTAGCCAATCCAAACCACGACGAATTGAGTGAGCCTTTTCTTTTTCTGGAAGTCCCAAGCGATGCAAAACAGTAAGCACTTGAATCGTGTCATCCACATCTGGAAAATAATCGTTTTGAAATTCAAATGCCCAACCACCTGGCTCACCATCTGGATTTTTGAAATGCCAATCACCATAGCAATCTGTGATTTGTTTATCAATTAACCAACGACCTGTCTTAATCAGTGCTGGGGACTTTGGATCAAAACCTGAATCCAAAAGGGCAGTTGCCGACCAAGGCGTATCCCAAATTGGCGAGATGCAGCACTGCTGGTGAACCATCGCCCCCTTAGGATGTGCTTCGTGCGGCACGCTGGCATCGAGAACGCCATCATTGCGCTGCCGAAAACGCGCTAGCCCTTCAAGTGCCTTTTCAATAACAGGATTGGTAAGCGGCTCACCAATAGTGTGAAGCGCCAATGCCGCATAAGCCATAGCTGGATAAATGTCTTCCGTACGCATGATATGGGTACTGATCCATTCTTCGCAACGCTTCATAGCAATGCTTTTCACTTGTTTGGGTGCAAGTGGTTGAATAAGACGCAGTGCCTTATCAATTTGTTGAAAGAAATTTTCCCAGGACACGTAACCACTCAGCTTTACATCATCATGATACTTCCGCTCTGCTGGTGCCTCGACAAATAGCTCATCCAATCGCAAGTCCTCTGGCAACTCACATACAGGCTTCTTTTCAGAAATCATGAGCAGGGGGATGATACAAGCCCGTGCCCAACTGGAAAATTCATAGACACTAATTGGTGCCCAGTGTGGCAACAAAATCACTTCGACCGGCATGGCTGGAACGGCCGACCATGGCACCACACCAAACATCGCCAAGTGAATGCGTGTAAAAACACGGGACTCAGTGATACCACCACGATGAAGAATAAATGAACGCGCTTTGGAAAGTGCCGGATGATCCTTGGGATAGCCTGCGAGTCGCAAGGCAAAGTAGCACTCAATAGTGGTGCTAAGTTCAGCTGGTGACTCCCAATAAAGTCCCCAGGTGCCATCTTCACGCTGTTCATTCAAAATACGCTTTGCAATGCCTGCCTCAACCTCAGCGTCTACATTGCCCATAAAATGCATCAGGAAAATGTATTCCGCACTAATGGATTCATTGGCCTCTAGGGTAAACCACCAATAGGATTCCTTAGTCTGGTATTGTAGTAAGGCAGATTGGCCACGAGTAATCGCAGTCTGAAGGCCTGAGTCAAGCGCACGAAGTGCAGGTTGTGAGCGGCGTGTCGTCATAGGACACTGCTTTTACCGCGGACTTCTCAGAAAAATCAAGGTTAGGAAAAAGATTAGCCCAAGAACATCTGTGGGTGATCCAGGCTGACAAAAACAGACTCACCATCATCTGTATCATCTGAAGAGCTTTCCTCATGGAATCGTTTACCAATACCAAGACCAACCGCTAAGATCGCTAACAGCAGAAATAGGGACTGAATACGTTTCATACAAACCTCCTCTGCACAGTATAATTACAAGGCCTGTGCCAAGAGGGGGAGTGGCTTTAAAATATTTACCCTTATAATTCAGATAGTTATAGACACCCTTTTATGTAACTCCCTAGATTTTATATGATTACTGCGGAATGTAGGCCCCACTTGGCTTTGCGGGTGGGGGAATAAGGCCTCACCTGGAGATGGCCCAAGCGATCGCTTAAAAGTACGGTCATTACGCGGCATAAAGCCATAGCGAGTCGTTTGCCAGTGCCAGGTTTCTTGAATGTTACATAATATATATTATGCGACATTATTTGGGAAATATAGAAAGGCAACTACCGCAGTAAACTGATATCCATGCCGCTATCCTTAAAGTGATCCCGTAGCTTTTCAATGATGCGCTCCTCGATTTGTCGGGCCCTTTCCTTGGATATGCCGTACTCATCCCCAATCTGCTGCAATGTCAAAGGCACTTCGGCCAATAAACGCTCCTGAAATATTTTAAGTTCTCTTGGCTTTAGCTCACTCGAAAATTCCATGAGCTTTTCGTGAAACTTATCCTTAACCTCTTCGTTTGCTAACTTTTCATCAATCGGCACATCATCGTCCGCAATAAAATCAGATAATATTGCGTCTGAATCAGCGCCGCCAACTGGCGCGTCTAAATGCGCTTCGGATTGGCTTAAGCGCTTGGTCATTTCCTCAACTTCATATTTTGGAACTTCAAGACGCTCTGCCAACATCTGACTGCTCGGCTTAATACCCAGAGCCTCAATTTTGCGCTTTTCCTGCATTAGATTATAAAACAGTTTGCGCTGCGTTTTCGTTGTTCCAATTTTGACGAGCCTAAAGTTATCGAGGATGTACTTGAGAATAAATGCACGAATCCACCATGTCGCATAATATCCAAGGCGTGTATTCTTATCTGGATCATACTTTTTAATTGCAGTGACTAGACCCACATTGCCTTCTTGAATGAGGTCCATGAGATTTGAGAATGTATTGCGATATTCCATCGCAATTTTTACCACAAGACGTAAATGTGAGCCCACCAGTTGACGAGCCGCCTCTGGATCAGCATCTTTTCGATATTGTGCAAGGAGTTTCTTTTCTTGCGCGTCTGTCAAGAGTGGATACTTCCCCACTTCTGCCAAATAGCGCTTCAGTGGGTCAGCTGGAACAAGCGCATCAATTGGACGTGTTATTAGTGATTTGCTTTCTTTAACCATTAGAAAAGATCGCCGATTGTAAAGTTGAACACAACAGGGTCTTCACCAGGCTGCTTATTGATTGGCATACCCCACTCAAATCGCAAGGGACCCATTGGTGATAACCAGCGGAATCCAAATCCATAGTCTAACTTCAAGTGCCTCATTGATATGCTCTGATCTTCCGCATAGGCATTACCTGCATCAAAAAAGGCCACAGCCTTGAATCCCGCAGGATTATAGATGGGTAGCTCAATTTCAAAGTTGGCTTGAATCATTTTATCGCCACCATAGTTGAATACACCTACTGGGCCTGCTGGACCAGATGGAATCTGCACCGTAGGACCAACTGTACGTGGGTAATATCCGCGCAAGGTATTCGGTCCACCCAGGAAGTATCGTTCATACAGCGGGACGATCTGGCTATTGAGGCTCTTGATATACCCAATTCTAAAATAGTTTTTTGAGGATATACCCTTATATATTGGCTGATAATAACGCGCACTTGCATTTACACGGGCAAAATCGACTGTACCACCCAGCTTGGCGCCTGATATCTCACCTGTTGATGTAATAAAAACACCTTTGTTTGGGAAGACGCGATTGTCACGTGTATCATATGAAATTGTCATAGTAACTTCAGAAGTCACACCCGATGCATTGGCTGTAAAGACACTTGGTACGGCAAACGAAAAGTCGGTAACTTTGATCTTCTCATACTGATACCCAATATTGACAGATGCATTTGTGAATAATCGCCGCCCAATATTAAGACCAGCCCCCAAAGAGTCACGATTAAAGTCCACAAATTTAAATGCAGACTTGTATCCATTTACACCCAACATCCAATCTGTATCTAAGAAGTACGGGTCAGATGCACTCAAGCTGAACTGTTGTCTCAAACTACTATACTCAGCCGATAAATTTCCACTGATACCATAACCAAAGAAATTATTCTTTGATATTGATCCTTGAAGGATTAAATTTTCACCGGTTGAGAAACCTGCACCAAAGTTAAAGCTTCCAGTAGGTTTTTCTTTTACCGTAATGTTAATATTAAGCACATCGTCTTGATTACCACGAGGCGTTGCAATGTTAATTTCTGAGAAGAAACCAAGCTGCTGAAGTTTTTGCTTACTGAGCTCAAGAAGGCGTTGATTAAATATATCACCCTCTTTCACACGCATTTCACGACGAATGACCTTATCACGCGTAATAGTATTTCCCGAAATATTAATTTTCCCTACTTTAACGCGCGGACCCTTATCAATTTTGAAAACAATATCTGCAGTATCATCATCATGCGTCTCGGGAATGGGCTGTATATTGACAAACGCATAGCCTTCATCACTGTATAGATTTGTGATTGATGCTACATCACCTTCTACAACTGATTGGTTGTAAATCTGTTTGGGCTTTATTGTTACCATATCAATAATCTGATCTGGTGTTGTCAGAATATCACCCTCAACACGGATGTTGGCAATTCGATATTGATGACCCTCCTCAATAAGATAGTTGATATATATCGTCCGCATATCCTTGCTAATATCGGTACGTGGATTATCAACCTTGATTTTGAGATATCCCTTATTCAAGTAATTGTATGTGATGAGCATTACGTCCTGCTCTAACTGCTGCTCTTTGAACTTCCCGGAACCAGTCATGAAGGAGATTGGACTTTTCTCTTTGGTACGAATTATTTTCCGCAACTGACTATCACTAAAAACATGATTGCCAATAAAACTGATTTTGCGCACAGCTGCTTTTTCATTTTCCTTGATTGTAATAATTAAATCCATCTCACCAGGATTTGGTGTAGCCACAAGTTGATAATCTGTTTCAACTGTATAGTAGCCCTTTTTAGCATAGCGCTCACGAATTTTTTGCATTGTGATAGCCAACTCTTTACCGTCCAATGGTTGGAAGGGTTTAATTTTAAGATCCTCTTGTAGTGTGTGTGATTTGATATGGGTATTGCCTTGAAACTTAATATTACGAATGACAGGTCGCTCACGTAGTACGATACGCATAACCCCGCCGACATCTTCAATACGCACATCCATGAATTGGCCTAATGCAAATAGGGCCTTCACGTCATGCGAAATACGATCCGCATTGAAAGGTTGGCCGGCACGACTTTGAATCGTGGCCAGAATTGTATCTGCAGAAACACTGTGGTTGCCCACAACGTCAATGGCGCGAATAATTTCAGCGTGGGCACTTGTTACACCCATCACCAAAACCATTGTCACAACCACAACTCTACAAATCCATTTATGAAATTGCGTGTAAAATCCCATTCCTCAGTTCCAGGCGCCGATGCATGGCGTGCAGCACAGTTGTATTATGGGTAACCAAAAGTAGACTCATACGGTGCAGGCTACACAATTGCAAGAGTAGTCGTAGAATCCCCTCACCCGTTTCAGAATCCAGATTTCCGGTGGGTTCATCCGCAAAAAGCAGCTTAGGATGCCTTATAAGGGCCCTGGCGATAGCCACCCGTTGTTGTTCTCCCCCAGACAGTTGGTGGGGGCGATGGACAGCACGATTGGCAAGGCCAACCGCATCCAACATGACCGCCGCCTGCTTCCGCGCCTCGGCCTGCGACAACCTGGCAATTAAAAGAGGCACCATCACATTTTCAAGGGCGGATAACGCCGGCAAAAGATGAAATTGCTGGAAGACAAATCCAATTGTCCGGTTGCGAAATTCCGCAGAAGCTGTTTCTGAAAGCGTCAGCACATCTCGACCATCAATTTGGACTGACCCAGACTGCACAGGTTCAAGTCCAGCAATACAATGCAGTAACGTTGATTTTCCGCTTCCTGAAGGGCCACAGATACCCAATTGTTCACCTTTAGCCAAGCTTAGGTCTGCCCCATTCAGAACAGGTAGCTCACGATCACCATCATGAAATATTTTATGAAGATTCGAAACTGATACAATTGTCATATACGCACCAACCCTTTTAAAATGGGCAACTTCGCCATTCGAACAACTGCAATGGCCGTCACCGTCGCTGCTGCTAAAAGAACCCCAGAAACCACAACACCCACCCACAGAGTCTTCATTTGCAATGGGAGCTGCTCAACAAAATAAACTGATGCCGGCAATTCGATAAAGTGACTGAAACGTAACCATGAAATGATCACCAGAGCCAAACTTGTTCCAATCGTCACACCTACAATGGATGTGCGAATTGCAGAACGCCATATGAGGCGTCTCAGTTCACTCCGTGACAAACCCAGCAGCCTGAGGATAGCGGCTTCTCTCCGGCGGAACCACACTTGCAATCCCACGACACCGGTCACATTACTTAACGCGATCAGCACAAAAAGGGACATCAATACCACAAATGTCGTGCGCTGGAGGCGTAATGCATCGAACATGGCGTAGTTCAGTTCACCCCACGTCGCAACGGTAACGTTCAAGAACTGATCTTGCCATCGTCGTGCAAGCGACCACGTTTCATCTGGATTATTGAGACGCAATGCAATGCCGTCCACTGTCTTTTCTGGCAAATGATAAAGAGCTCCTAATTGATGGCGTGGCACCAAAATAAATTGATGGTCATAGTCGTAGAGACCACTGCTAAATGTCCCCACCACATTAATCGGGATAGACTCCCCTTCAGGATGTACCTTTGTTGGCATAAAAAGATGTGTTGGTCGCTCAGTGGCATCCAAAGCGCTTCCCAAAATCACGGGTAGTGCTGATGTTGTTGCAGGCGACAAAAACTTTGTATCGCCACCCTCGTCCCAACGCACGAGAAGCCCCATATGCACACGTGAAAAGGAATCCCAATCGATTCCTTTAACCACAACCCCATTCACGCCGTTGCCACCGGTAAGTAGTCCTTCACGCACAATAAAGGGACTTTCTGCAGCGATACCGGATGAATGGGTGTCAGACCGAAATTCAGAAAGCATATCCGTCGATACAATTCCCTCGGGATCCTGAAGAATAACCATGTCCCCATGGAATCCCCGCGCCGCTGAGACATAACTTCCCCAAAATCCTTGCATGATGGCAATCGTGACAATCAGCATTGCAACAGCCGTGGCAATGCCGGCTGCAACCAGTCGATGTGTCAGCTTCAATAGTCGCGGTGTATCGCGATTGAGAAAATTGAATAGGATGCTATTCATACTTCAATTGCTCCATAATGCTGTGTTCGCCAATACCGCGTGCTGGCCAAAATGCGGCAAATGTTGTCACCAAACAAGAACCCACTGCAATGGCAACAAGACCTGGAATGGAAATAGACACAGGTAACACACGAACATATAATGAATCAGGTAATGGAATCCCCATATGGGAAATGACAGTGCAGCCCAATAACGCAACACCAATCCCCAATACACCGCCCATTGCACCCACCATCGCGCCATGCCACATGAATACCTGGCGAATTTGCGTGGGCGAACATCCCAGTGCCAATAAAATTCCCATCTCTTGCTGGCGGGATGAAACCAACAAAAATAAAACCGCAATAATCCCCGTTGCCGCAATGGCCACAACCAGTGCCAGTAACGCCGTCATAACGCGACGCTCAAGGGTCAGCGCCCCAAAGAGTGCAGCGTTCTCTTCTTGCCATGTCGTAATTGTGGCATCAGGCTGATCATTGCGGAGCTGTTGTGCGATGCGAGATACCTGCATGGGGGTGTCTGTATATCCCCACCAGGCTTCAGTGGCCTGTGGTCCCAATAACTGTTTGGCGTAGACGGCTGGCATGAGCACCAATGATTGATCTGCCTCATAAAGACCGGAACGAAAGACGGCGCGCACTGTAGCTGTAATGCGGTTGGGGGCCAAATCACCCGAGGGTGTCACCTGTCCAAAGGGCGCAATCATATTGACTGTTCGTGCACTATTGGGCGTGGCACCAAACTGACTTGCCAACTCAACACCAATGGCAATCGGAACACCGGACATTTCGAATGCCGTCACGGGATCTTTGTCTACGGGAAGCGCCCATTCCAATGTTGGCATTTGCGCCAAAAGTGCGGGGGTCACACCACGAATGTGTACGCCAGTTTCAACACCCGATCCCGCATCTAAAATGCCCTGACCTTCAACAGCTGGAATCCATGTCATATTGGCAAGTTGCAGCGGAGCCTCTGTCGAGACAAGACGGATATGCGGATTAAGTCCGACAAATTTTTCAATCAGATCTGCACGGAAACCACGCATCACTGACAGGACCAAGACCTGAACCATAACGGCAATAGCAACTGCCAAAATGGCTGTTGTGGTGAAGTAAGAAATGCGCCACCCCCGGTGAGGAAACAAATATCTCAATGCGAGATAGCGCGTCACACTCATGAATTTTTCCGCAGTTGGGGAAATAAAATAACGTCACGAATTGAAGCGGCATTGGTGAGGAGCATGACTACACGATCAATACCCACACCCAATCCCGCAGCAGGCGGCATGCCATGCTCTAGGGCACGCACATAATCGGCATCGAAGTGCATGGATTCGTCATCGCCCTTCTCTTTTGCTGCAACCTGCGATCGGAATCGATCAGCTTGATCGACAGGATCATTTAATTCTGAAAAGGCGTTTGCAATTTCACGACCAAAAATGAACAGTTCAAATCGATCTGTGAACTTGGGGTCCGTTTCATTCTTGCGCGCAAGCGGTGAAATTTCTGTGGGATACTGTGTAATGAATGTGGGTTGAATCAATTCGGGCTGCACACACACATCAAATATTTCAGCAAGCACGGCGCCCAGACCTTCTTGGTGGCGCTTGAGCTTAATGCCTGTATCCAGAGCATACTTCACAGCCGCATCCCGATTGGACAGCACATCCTCGGGCACCTTGGCAATTTCACGCAACGCATCCATCATGGTGTAACGTGCAAATGGCGTTTTAAATGAAATTTTGCGTTCTTGATACATCACGTCATCTGAACCCGTAATTGCAACAGCAGCTTTATTGAGAAGATCCTGTGTCAGAACAATCAGATCTTCGTATGTTGCATAGGTTTGATACAATTCAAGCATTGTAAATTCAGGATTGTGCTGGATGGAAATTCCTTCATTGCGAAAGTTGCGATTGATTTCGAAAACCCGCTCCAAACCACCCACCAGCAATCGCTTCAAATAAAGTTCTGGAGCGATGCGGAGATATAGATCCATGTCTAACGTATTGTGATGCGTTACAAAGGGACGCGCAGCAGCCCCGCCTGGAATGGGATGCATCATCGGCGTTTCCACTTCTAAAAATCCACGATTAACCAACTCATCGCGCATCACTTGCAGAACTTTGGATCGCTTCACAAAAGTTTCACGCACTTCGGGATTCACCGCCATATCCAAATAACGCTGGCGATATCGCACTTCCACATCGGTCAAGCCATGCCACTTTTCTGGCAGACCGCGCAGCGCTTTGCTCACCACACGACAGTCTTCAGCGTGCAATGTCAGTTCGTTCGTCTTGGTGCGAAATAAAAATCCATCGAACCATGCGATGTCACCCAAATCTAAAAGTTGATACCGCTCGTATGCCTCTGGAGATAAACTGTTCTTCTGCACAAATATTTGAAACCGTTGCGAACCATCTTGCAACTGCACAAACGCGGCTTTACCAAACGAGCGAATGGCCATTACACGACCCGCCAACTTGAATTGTCTTTTCTCGGCCTCAAGTGATTCTTTGGTGGCCTCACCAAATTCCTTTACCAAATCCGCACAACGGGCATTGGGATGATAGGTATTCGCATAGGGATTCTCACCCTTTTCGCGCAGCTGCTCCGCTTTTTTGAGACGCTGGGCGTAATATTCATCGTGTTCTTCGGGACTACTCATTTTTTCCTCCTGACAACAGATAGCTCCTTATAAAGGGCATCAGCTCACCATCCAAGACTTTTTGCACATTCCCCGATTCGGTATCGGTGCGGTGGTCCTTGACCATTTGATACGGCTGCATGACATAAGAGCGAATCTGGGATCCCCACGCATTTTCCATCTTGGCCGCCTCAACGGCATCCGCTTCTTTGCGACGCTTCATCAATTCTATTTCGTAGAGTTTGGCCCGAAGTAACTTCATGGCTTGGGCACGGTTTTGGTGCTGGCTGCGCTGGGATTGGCAAGCCACAATTGTGCCTGTCGGAATGTGGGTTAGACGCACTGCCGATTCTGTTTTATTAACGTGCTGACCACCGGCACCACCTGCACGGAAGGTATCCATTTTAATATCATCATCTTTGATTTCGATTTCAATATCATCTTCAACTTCGGGCAACACAAATACCGATGCAAACGATGTATGGCGGCGCTTGTTGGCATCAAACGGGGAAATACGCACCAGACGGTGCACGCCAATTTCAGCTTTCAAGTAGCCATAGGCATTAAGCCCCTCGACCGTCATGGTCACCCCACGAAACCCAGCGCCATCACCGGGTGTAAAGTCGACCACCTCTACAGAAAATCCCTGTTGTTCACAGAAGCGTTGATACATGCGCGTCAGAATGCCGGCCCAATCACAGGCCTCGGTACCACCTGCACCGGCATTAATTGAAAGAATGGCGCTATTTTTATCGAGCTCACCCGACAGCATGCGTTCAAATTCAAATTGGTCAAGGGCAGCTTGCACACCATGTAATTTGGCCTCTGCCTCTTGCATCAAATCAGGATCGTCCATGTCGGCAAGCAGTTCAATTGTCGCAGCAACATCGGCAAGCGCAGATTCTTGCGTGGTGAAACGTTCGACCTCCCCCTTCAACACAGACATTTCTTGCTGAACCGCTTTGGCTTGATGGGAATCATTCCAAAAATCAGGGTCTTGGGTATCTTGTTCTAGAGAGCGAAGCCGATCGACTTTGACCGGCAGGTCAAAGCGACCTCCGGACGTCGTCGAGCTTGGAGTGAAGGATAGATAGTTGTTCTTTTAATTCTTTAATAGTCATATTATAACCTCATACATGACAAAACGAAGCCAAATACTTAGTGTGCTTTTCCTTACCCTAACAGCCGTAGGTCTCTATTACGCTTTCTTCTTTCAAGGAAAGGAAAAAAACGAGATCCCTTCGAAAGACGATGCGATAAAAGCCATTCAAAATAGAGCTGAGAGAGCTTATAAAAAGGCCTATCTGGCCCCCATGATCACCACATATGAGAAGATCTTGATAGCAGCCCCGAATAGCCTTGATACACAAAAGAAATTGGTGAAGGCCTATCTTGAAATTGGGGATACCGAAAAAGCAAAACCACTCTTAGAAAGACTTTCTAAGAGTAACGATAGTGATGCTGAACAATACAAGCAACAACTAGAAATGCTTCCATAACAAAACACCCCTCAGATGAGGGGTGTTTACTCGTGACGTTACCAATCACAATTAGAAGCAGTGATTTTCAGGTTTACCACAATACTGACGGCAAGCCTCAGGATCCGTGATACTGTTAGAACGGCATTTTTCAGGAAGTTCTCCTGCAACAGGAGTTGGGGGTTTATCAAAACTTGGCTGGCTCAGTGTATATGCCCCAAAACAATCTCCATTAAATGTGAAATTAGCGCCTGTTGCTTTGGATGTAAATCCAGCACCAGCACCCCCTGTGAACGCAATATTTGTAATTATTGTCCCTTGACGTATCTGTATATTTTGATTGGTCAACTCAGAACTCTCAACGTGTATAACCTCACAACCACCTACTCCTACAGGTATGCAGTACTCATTGGCTTGTATACCCGCATTAATAAACATCCGCTCAGGGGCAACCCCATCCGCACAGTTGCTGGAAGACCGAGTATAATCGCCACCCGCATTGCCAAACGATGGAGGATCATCCTTAATATTGTCGGCAATCACACTCATTTCCTGACCGCCACAGTCATGTCCCCCCATGCCTTCGTTATCGCGCAATTTTTCTTCTTCTTGTGAACATTCCTCCATTGCCGTAGTGAGTGCCGGTAGCTTAGCTAAAACCCCAGCAGAAACACTTTCTGGGTTAGATAAATCAATTGTTCTTGCCGCTGTGATCCCTGAACAATCCCAATTACGTACAAAGGCAATCGCCCCAGCACTGGCTGATACCTTGCTCAAATCAACCCTAGAAATGAGCGCATAAAACGGCGACTGAGAATCCGGAATTGTTTTGAATGTCTGCTCAACCTTATTTCCATAGTTGCCCGACTCAACAATATTTGTCACCTCAAATGACTCTATACCTGTATGCGTTTGGGATCCACAGGACTCGCCTTTGCTCACCTGCAGCATTGGCTTTTTTGAAAGATCTGGACGACTAAAATCAAAGTCTGGATTTGGACACACATACACAGACTCGTAATTAGACAATGTTAGCACCATGTTCATTTCCGCGCCGAACGTCTTTAAGAAATTTTCAAGCTGCGCACCGGCCATATCAAATGGAATCATGTTTTTAAGTGGCATTGCCGGTGGCCGACCTGTAAAACTAAACTGCGAAGTCCCTTTGTTGGTGGCATCTGACGCTAATTCTTTGCCTACCTTGGCAGCAACTTTTCCTGTAAAACTTGTTGTCGAATCTGAAAAGGGATCCGTAAATGAACCCGAGAATCCACCGATAAGGGTATAGTTTAGTTTATTGGCGGCAAAGGTCATTCGACCGCTACCAAAGCCACCATCCATTAATGCTGTGATAGTAGCTGCACCTGTATCACTTAACGTCACTGCGCCATTTTTGATGGATGACACACCTGTCAGTGAACCAGTGATACTATTCTTTTCTGCTGCACCCTGCCACGTACCGATACGAATTGCGGAAAACGTAGGTGAGTCACCACCAGTATAGGTTGACTCATTTTCCAACTTCAAATTGCTTTCAGATGTCCCAGAACAGACATCAATTTGTAACGCATTATCAATAAAACCAACACGGGCAGCAACTGCACCACCCGTCGGTCCCTCATTACCTTGTAGACATGCCGTACGCTCCCGTTCACGTTCTACAGGAATACCTGCACACTTTTTGGACCTATCCTCGTCATTCTCTGCCGGTGGTTTGAAAAAATATACCGCCCTGCTTCCATCTGTGGGTATCGAAATCAAACCTGCAGACTCAAATGCTTGTATATAACAACGATCCAGCTGTGCTTGCGCTGCGTTACGTACAATTTCCTTCTTTTGCATATTTTGTTCACAACCTGCGCGTGAAGACCCACCATCCCTTGAAGTGTCATATTTATTGTCTAGGGTATGGTCCTCACCACGAAACCCTTCACCCGCCCTAATGCCATCATCGGATACGCCAGGTATTTCGGAATCATCACCGGGTTTATTAAATTCCCCCTTTGCAACTGACTTGGAAAGCGATTTGCCAACGGATGCTACCGGTGACTCACTACTACTAGGTGAACTAGTCGAGGTGGTCGGGTCATAGGATGAGACATCAGTGGTAGGCACAGTCGTGAGAGAAGCTGACGACGTGGTCGAATCTGAGCCGGAGGTTGCAGATCCGCTACCACCACAACCAGCAGCCATCCAAACCCCCAACGCCAAACCCAGAGCGGAAACTATTCCAACGCGACACCGCACTTTTGATTGAAATGAACTCATATGACACCCCCTCGGCAAATTGAATTGTACACAATCCGTATGCAAAGGCCGCTCCAATACAAGCGATTTATAACTATATGACTTTTAATATGTTTATTTTATCACTTTGAATGTGAGTCAATAATAGGAGGCTTCGTGAGGTAAATTGAAACTCTATGGGTGCGTTTTTTGACGCCTAATGACGTATAATGCAAAGGTCAGCAGCACTGGCAACGCCAGGTCCACTCCCCACCCCCAACGATTATATGGCGTCTGCCCAATTCCGAGCGGCACAGCTGCTGCGATAATGGCTGGACTATAGAGTGGAGATTTAAATTCAAGTTCACCATCTGCACCAATAATAGCGCTCACACCTGTGTTGGTCGCACGCACCAGCGCTCGACCATTTTCGACAGCCCGAAATACAGACGCAGCCAAGTGCTGCTCTGCTGCTGATGACCAACCATACCAGGCATCATTCGTGATGTTCACCAACAGGGTACTTCCATCCGCAACAAGTTTTCGGGCAATTTCAGGAAAGGTATCTTCGTAACACACCAGAACACCCAAAGGGATGCCATCCAGTGAAATGGGACGAATGTTTGTAGCTGGACGCAAATCACCTACTTCGCGTGTTAGCTTTTTGGCAAAGAAGAGAAATTTTTTATAAGGGACATACTCACCAAATGGCACCAAGTGATACTTGTGTACCACATCTGCATACTGGGTATTGCCATCAAAGAGAACAGCGCTGTTGTGATGAAAGTTTCCCTCGCGCGTCAGTGCGCCCAATAGAATGGGCACTTGAGGTAATCCTGCATCCGTTGGAAATTCCTTTGTTTGCAGATCAAAAATCCAGGGATAGCTCGCTTCTGGCCAAACAATTAAATCCGGTTTGGCTGCTGCCACATCAATAGATGCCTGTTGATAGATTCTAAAGTTATGCACCGCCAATTGCGCATTCCACTTATCATCCTGTGGAATATTCCCTTGAATCAAGGCAACCTTGAGCGTTGGCATATCCAGTGACACAGATTGGATATGGATCTTGGAATACGCGCCATATCCCAGCAGAAGCGCAAAAACACCACCTACCATTGCCAAATATCTCACGTGCGTACGCGCGCGTGCAATTCCCACATTCACCAAAACAATCAGTGACAAGAACCAATATGGCCCGACCAAATTGACAATTTGAATGATGAGTGGATAGCGATATTGAGAATGAATCAGGTTACAAAACGTGAAGCCTTGTAAAAACGGATCAAAATTACGCGCAAATTCAATTGTTGCCCAGACCAGTGGCCACGCCCACCAATGAAATTGAGACCGATTGATCCACGCCACAATCATAGGCGCAAGCGATGTGATCGCTGTCAAAAATGCAATGCCTGCAAATGTGATTAAGATAGATACAACTGTAGGCAGGTGTCCAAAGACATGCACTGCTGTGAAGAACCAGTACACCATTATTGTATGGGCAAGCAGCATGCCGGGGAAGGCAACCCAATAGGCGCGACCAGGTCGTAGCCCGTCCACTGCAAAAATGAGTGGTACCAACGCAATCCACGCCAGAAATCCTAGATTGGGAGGCACCCAGTGTCCCCACTGCATGGGCAGGGCCATTCCCATTAAAAGGCCACTGAGCAAACTGAGAATTAGACGGTTACGCATTGGATCAACACCTCGAATTCAAATTTTCGCATCGCTTCAAAGTCGGATGGTGTGTGATGATCCATCCCGGCTGCATGTGAAATGCCGTGCACAAACAAACGCTGGCATTCTTGCATGAGTGTCACGTTGCGCTCTTTCGCTTGTCGTTTGGCCACTGCCAACGACATATAAATATCGGCATTATGTGCATCGTATACAAAGGTTAAAACATCGGTTGTCTTATTTTTTTTGCGATACTGCTGATTCAGCACTTTCATTTCGGCATCTGAAACCGCTGCTACCGTGATGCGGCGTAATTGTTTGGGTGTAAATGGAACCACTTTTTTCATGGCCAACTGCAAAGCTTTTGAAAAACCTGACCATTCCACCTTAACCATTAGAGAACCTTATCCTTTTCGGCTACTTCTGTAGCTTGCTTGGGATACTCAATACGTTGATGGTAGATGCCTGACAAAATATGCGTAAACGCGTCCGCAATATCCGTTAAATCACGCAGCGTTAAATCACATTCATCAAGTTGGGATTCCACAAAACTTTTATTGATAATACTTTCAACCATTTGCTGGATACGTGTAGGGGTTTTTTCCTTAAGCGCACGCACCGCCGCTTCCACACCATCCGCTAACAACAAAATTCCTGCTTCTTTCGTCTGTGGCTTGGGACCCGGGTAACGAAAATCATCTTCACTTAATGTTTGCAGTTCAGGATCGTTGCTCTTTTTAGCAAGCTCATAGAAGAAGCTTACTTTCTTGGTACCGTGATGCTGTGGAATCATATCGATGATTTGTTGTGGCAGCCCATATTGTTGGGCCATTTCAACCCCATCTTTAATATGGGAACTAATAATAAGCGCTGCCATATGGGGACTGATTTTTTCGTGCCAATTGGCATTATCTTTTGAGTTTTCAATATAGTACTGTGGCTTACGCATCTTACCAATGTCGTGATAATAAGCACCAACACGCGCCAACAAAGGATTACCACCAATACGCTCAGATGCAGATTCAGAGAGAATGCCCACCAAATGGGAATGGTGGTATGTCCCTGGTGCGCGAATAATTAATTCTCTGAGGAGTGGATGATTCAAGTTGGCCAGCTCTAGCAATCGCATATCGGTCGTGTAACCAAATATTGTCTCTACAAATGGCGCTGCAAACAACACCAGCACAGAGTTCATAATACCACCTGTCAATGCAGCAGCCAGATACCATAGGGCATCAACACCTTGCACTTTCATCGCAGGATTGTGGTAACTCTGGGCCAGCAGCAAACCACCTACAATCACCACATTCACGAGTGCAATTTTAAGACCCGCGCGCATCACATTGGATCGTTTATCAACATTTGCAATAAAACTGGTTGCCGCAATATTACTTAGAAGGCAGTATGCCGTATATTCTGGATCATGAAGGACGAAAAATCCGCAGAAAATACTCACCACGATTGAAAAAATCAGTGCAACTTCGGCATTGAGCACCAATCGAATGAGCATGGCACCAATTGCAACAGGGATTGCATAAACGTAGGCCCCTGATGGAATATTCAAATAAGGTGATGCTGCAACTGTTGCGGTGAGAAACAAAGAAATGCGAACTACAAATAGTGCGACAATCAACATCACCGCCACAAATCGAATGTCGCGCGGCCCCATATGGAATTTGGGAATAAATCGGGAACCAAAGAAATAACTTACCCACAAAATGAGTGAAACAAGGATAAAATAGCCCAGGAAGATTGTTGAAATTGATTTTTGTTCAAGCTGTTTGCGAATGCCTTGAATGATAAGCTCATGTCGGGGTTCAAACTTTTCTCCGGCATGAATAATCACATCACCTGATTGAATACTCAGCACCACATTGGGTACAGATTCGCGTGCAAGCACTTGATTGCCACGCGTTAACTCCAAATTAACAAACATGTTCGTATGAATTAGCTGTGCAACAAGTGATGGCAGCCACTCATCCTTCCCCAAACTACGAATGCTCATCACCTGTTTTTTGGCGTCATCTAAAGACCAAACAACAGAAATTGCCTGGGCATCCCACTGCCATTGCTTGTCTTGATCATCGTGGTGACGATCCACCACCACGACACCTTTCTCCTTTTCTGCAAGTAACGTCGCTTTATCACTGACAATGGGGTGATGCATAATCCCCTGCACGACTGAAACAATGGTATCCTCCAACGAACGACTAAAGCGTCCTTTTTGAAGCCCTGCCCATTGTTTATCTGTCAGTCCAATACCCACTGTTTCTTCGAACAAATCACGAGACGAGGCTGAGCCCGTTTCCCGTGCTTGATTGAAGGCCTTGCGAATTTTTTCTACCTCTTCGCTACTAGCAGATTGATTAAAGCTATAGACAAGTAATGACTGATCAGCCGCAGCTTCCTTCATACGCCGCGTCGCGGTATCATCGACGATAGTATAATTGCGATCGGCTCGAATATCATAGGTAGCCTGCTGCCCCACTTTGATACGACTGGGGATGCTCGAAAAACTCATTGTCATGATCAGGGTAATGAGTGCTGCAACAAGGGCAAAAGATGCCCACAGCCAAATGGCGGAAGAATACGGCATTGCAATCAACTTGAGCCAGGATTGATACCAGCGCGAACTGCGCTTATCCTCTTGTTTTAGCATCATTCCTTCTTGTCCTCTCCACCACCACTACCGGATGAAACAATGACCACTTCGCGACGTTGTTCGCGCAAATCGCAGTCCAGCAAAATGACATCTTCATAGGGGGCCAATGCTACCTCGCCAGCAACCACTGGAAGGCTCAGCGCACGCGGCAACAGGGCAGTCTGTAATCGTGGCGCCAATTCCACTTCACGATTGAGACGATCCTTTAGTTTGCCCTCTTTGCTGAATTGCGCCAAATAATTGGTAATGGCTTTGCGAACTTCGGGTAGATTTTCAAAAACCAACAGTGCTGCCCCACTTTTTGGAACTGCAATGTGCACAGCACCATCCACTACACCGGCATCCCGAATTGCAGCTGTGATATCGTGATTGAGTGGAATAAAATCGATAGCGGCTGTTGTAACAACATACACCTTTTTAACATGCGACATGGGACGACTCCCTATCGTGCTCATTAGATTTTTGCAATAACCATAAAATTGCTTATACGTCGTTCATTCAGTTCAACACACGCCATCGTTCGGCGACCAAACCCCAGCAGGCGTATGGCGCCTACCGCTGGCGCGCGCTGATACTTCACTCATGTGCGGCGCATTGAACGAATGGTATACCTACACAATGCCGCGGAGACCTACGCTATGCTGAGTATCAAGGCGCGTTTATGAGCGTAGTCGTATGACGATGGCAAAAATGCCATTGGCCACCGAGCTTGAAGGCCGACAAGCAGGAGGACATTCAAGCTCGTTTTATGGTCAAGACATTTTTGTCGAGTCATGACGGAGCGATTGCGCCACTCAGCATAGCGTAGGGTCGGAGAGGCATTGTGTGGGTATCGTGAGTGAAACTTAGGAACAGCGTATAAGCAATTCTATGTAGTCTTGACGCTCCATCTCAATTCACTTAGAGCTCGGTTCATGACGACAAACACTGCAGGTGAGGCCTTTCAAAAGTTAGTGGATATTATTGCACAACTGCGTGCGCCCAATGGTTGCCCATGGGACCGCGAACAAACACCCCAATCTGCTGCACAATATATAATAGAAGAAGCCTTCGAATCGGTTGAAGCAATCGAGTTTGGTGATACCAAAAATATTTGCGAAGAATTGGGTGATTTACTGATGCAGCCGGTCTTTCAAGCGCAAATGATTGCAGATACGTCCGCGCAATTCACGATTACCGACGTCATTAATGCGATTACTCAAAAGCTACTGGTTCGCCACCCCCACGTATTTGGTGAAACCAAAGTGGCCGATAGCACCGAAGTCTTGGCCAATTGGGAAAAGATCAAGGCCGATGAAAAGCCAAAGCGCGAATCCATGCTGGAAGGCTTGCCCAAGGGCTTGCCCGCCCTCCTCAAGGCCTATCGCATTGGTGAAAAAGTTTCGCGCGTGGGTTTTGATTGGAAAACAACCGATGGCGTATTGAATAAAATTGAAGAAGAGGCCAAAGAATTACATCAGGCCAAAACACCCCATGAGATCGAAGACGAATTGGGCGATTTATTGTTTACACTGGCCAACTTAGCGCGCCATTTGAAAGTAGACCCTGAAGCGGCACTCCGCAAGGCCTCCGACAAATTTTCCAAACGCTTTCAATGGATGGAAACGCAGTGCAAACAAAAAGGCACCCCACTCCAGTCGTTAACCGACGCAGAATGGGATGCCTTGTGGAATCAGTCTAAAAAATAATTACAGTGATGCAACCGCAACAGTCAGACGTGATACCATGCGTGACGCACGCACTTTTGGAATCACACCTTTGGATACTGTTTTGTCAATGACAGGCACTGCTTGCTTCAATGCTTTTTGAGCAGCGGCTTTGTCCTTGGAACCAATTGCATTGCGAACACTCTTCACAGCATTACGCATGGTGCTCATGACGTGGCGGTTACGAATGCTACGAACTTCGGCCTGTTTGGCACGCTTGATTGCGGATGCGTGACGGCCTTTGATGAGTTTTTTCTTTTTGGGTGCTTCTGCTGCCATAAAATCCTTGCCTTTCGGTCAGTTAAATGAGAGCGGGCAACTAGTCGTAATAAAAGGGGATGTCAATAAAAACAATGACTGACACTCAGGCCATTACCCGACGGGCCAGCCATGTAGGGCTTTTGACCATGGGCAGCCGCGTTTTGGGGCTCATTCGCGATGCGGTTGTCGCCTATGTCTTTGGTACCCGTATGGCCGCGGATGCCTTTTATGTGGCCTTCCGAATCCCCAATTTGCTCCGCCGACTGCTCGCAGAAGGCTCCCTCACCTTCGCCTTTGTACCTGTTTTTACTCAATATTTACGCAAATCCCCCGAAGAAGGCCGCCGGGCCGCCAATGCGGTCTTTTCCGCCCTGTGCCTGCTGCTGGTGGGGGTCGTGGCCCTGGGTGTTATTGGCGCCCCCTTCATTGTTAGAGCAGTCGCTGCAGGTTTTGCAGATGACCCGGAAAAGTTAGCCCTGACGGTCAAGCTAACCCGCATCATGTTCCCCTACATCGGCATGGCGAGCATCATGGCCTTCATGATGGGCATGCTCAATTCCATGAAACACTTCACGGCACCTGCGGCAGCCCCCATGCTCTTGAACATTGGGATTATTACTGGCGCATTGGGGCTATCCCACCTTTTCCCAGAAATGACTGTGGGCCTAGCACTCGGTGTGCTCCTGGGTGGCGCCATGCAGATGGCGGTTCAAGTACCACCTTTGCACAAATTGGGATTCATTCCTCAGTTTAAGCCCGATTGGAAACATCCGGCAATCCGCGAAGTCTGGCGCATGATGTTGCCGTCTGTGTATGGATCTGCTGTGTATCAACTCAATGTCTTGGTCATCACACTACTTGCATCGTTTCTACCGAGCGGCAGCGTGTCTTACTTGTGGTATGCGGATCGCATTACGGAACTGCCACTTGGCGTGTTTGCGGTTGCCATTGCAACCGCAATTCTTCCCACACTTTCGGATCATGCGGCTGACAAAAAAATTGATCAGTTCATAGAAACATTTCGACATGGCTTGCGTGTCGCCATGCTCGAAGCCATTCCATCAGCTGTTGGCATTATCTTGCTCGCCACGCCCATTGTGCAATTGCTTTTTGAACGCGGTAGCTTTGGCCCCGAATCCGTTGAAGGTACTGTTGGTGCGTTGATTTTCTTTGCACTAGGAATTCCATTCATTAGCGGCGTTCGCAACACCGTTCCCGCATACTATGCGCTGAAAGATGCCAAGACCCCTGTCAAAGTCGCAACAGTTGCACTCTTTGTGAATGCCGCATTTGCAGGCATCCTCATGCGGTTCATGGCACACCGCGGGCTTGCACTGGCCATGGCACTTTCCTCTGCAACGAATTTCATAATTCTTGTTTATATGCTGCGAAAAAAACTTGGGCGCCTCGGTTTAAAGGACTTGGGCGCCACCGTGCGCACCTCACTTATTGCGTGTACGATTATGGCAGCTTGGCTACTTGCGGCGCGCTGGTGGTTGGCATTGCATCCGATTCACGGCACACTCAATCGCGCGGCATTTCTATTCCCTGTTATTGGTGTTGGACTGTTGATATATATGATGAGCATTAAATTGATCAGCCGAAATGACTATGACATTTTAGCACAACTTCTTCATCGCAGGAAAAAGTAAACATAACGATTAATACTTATAACGACAACATCGCCAATTCTTCGATGAGCGCGTTATCCATCTTGCTTGATTTCAATTTACGATCGGTACGTGCAAGAGTAGCGAGACCCCGCATCAAACGGCGTGGCTCCCAGCGCTTGGCTTGCGATTGATATTCCCCCACAAAGAACGGCGGTAATTTGAATTGTCGAATCACAGCATCTGCTTCGGGTTTTGTGGTTGCAGCACGCAAGCCCAACAAAATGCGCCAGTGACGTGCAATCATATAATTAATGCGCACCGGCGGCTCGCCATTACCCAACAGATTATCCAAGTACTGTGTCGCATCGGCCAAACGGCCCATCCCCAGTGCCTTGCATAGTTCAAAAATATCGTGTTGAGATGTGTTGGAGAGGAAACCTTCTACATCGGCCAAATCAATTGTAGGCTTGGTGCCCACATATAATGACAGCCCCTCAATCGCACGCTTCAGCATAGACAGATCGGTGCCCACCAACTCGATGCACCAGTTGGCGGCTTCAAGTGATAAATTCTTGTCCATGGACTTAGTAAGTTGACGCAACCAATCTGGAATTTGATTGGCATACAGTGGCTTGCATTGAATTACGTCGCAGGCGGCTTTAAAATTCTGAATAGCCTTGATACGTCCATCCACTTTATTGGCTTGCAGCAAAATGCTTGTCGCGGGGTTAGGCGACCTGGTGTAGTCCAACAAGGCGTCTGCCTTTCCCCAGTCCCAATCATTAATATTCCGTACGATGATCAGTGTATGGGTGCCCCACATCGAGACACTTTGTGCGGCTTCGAGACAGGCTGGAATATCAAATTGCTCGGCATCGTGACGTTCCACATGCAGCCCATCACCATGCTGCTTTTTGACCTGAGCCACAATACGGTCCATGGCCTCTGTCTGCAAATAGATGTCATCACCCAATACAAGATGAATGGAATGTTCGGCCATTATTTCACCACAAAGTTAAGGAGTCTTCCGGGAACATAAATTTCTTTTACAATTTGTTTACCAGACAAAAAGCTGGCTACTTTTTCAGATGCACGCGCTTGGGTTTTAACATCGTCTTCAGAGCAGTCAGCTGCCAGGTCCATTTTATCACGCAGCTTGCCATTGACCTGTACCACCACACACACCGTATCACGCACCAGATACTCTGGATTTAATTTTGGCCACGATGCCTGGCAAACCAATCCCTTTTCACCCAGAAATTGCCAGAGTTCCTCGCACATGTGCGGAGCAAAGGGCGCCAGCAGTTGGATAAATGTCTTAATCAAGACAGGGTCATGCTGTTCAAGTGGTAACTTTTGCAAATGATTCAAATACTCCATCATTGCTGCAATGGCTGTATTGAAATGCATGCGTTCAATATCTTTGGTGACACGTTCAATCGTACGGTGCATGAGCTGAAGTGATTCTTTTTGTGCGCTCCCTGCAGAAGCCGATTCTAACCACTCGACCACTAATCGCCACACACGACCCAAAAATCGGAATGATCCTTCAACGCCCTTGTCGCTCCATTCCAGATCCAATTCGGGCGGCGCTGCAAAGAGCAGGAAGAGCCGCGCGGTATCGGCACCATACGTTGCAATCATGTCATCGGGGTCCACAACGTTGCCCTTTGACTTGCTCATCTTGGCGCCATCTTTATACACCATACCTTGCGTGAGCAGATTCACCACCGGTTCATTTGTCTCAGAAAATTTAAGAATGTCCAAATCCCGAAGCAGTTTCATGAAAAGACGGCAATACAGCAAATGCCCCACCGCATGCTCGATACCACCAATATACTGATCGATTGGCATCCAGTACTTGGCTTCCGCAGGATCCACCATGCCCTTGTCAAAATGAGGCGAACAGTAGCGCAGAAAATACCAGGATGACTCCACAAACGTATCCATCGTATCTGTTTCGCGACGCGCTGGCTTTCCACACGTTGGGCAAGTTGTATGAACAAAGCGCTCACACTTGGCGAGTGGCGAGCCGCCTTCACCCGTTAGTTCCACATCCTTCGGCAACACAACTGGGAGGTCCTTTTCTGGAACAGGCACAACGCCACAGCTCTCACAATAAATGATCGGAATGGGTGTGCCCCAATAGCGTTGACGCGACATACACCAGTCGCGCAAGCGATAGGTCACACGCGGACCGCCCTTTTTAAGCTGCCCTAATTTGTCTGCAATTTTTTCGATGGCCTTACGATTATCCAATCCAGAAAATTCACCTGAATCGACCATAATACCATCATCACCATATGCCTGTGAAAGTGCATTGACTTGAAGTGATTGATCGGCATTTTGAATCACAAGCTTAAGTGGCAATTTGTATTTTTTTGCAAATTCAAAGTCACGCTGGTCATGAGCAGGAACACCCATCACTGCGCCCGTTCCATAATCCATGAGCACATAATTGGCTGCCCAGAGTGGAATTTTCTCACCCGAAAGAGGGTTTACGACGTAGGCACCTGTGAACACACCCTCTTTTTCAAACTGCCCCGAAACACGTGACGCATGATCCAAACGCGACTGACGTGCAGCCATTTCCTGAAGTTCAGCAGTAACTTTGGGATCTGTTACCACCTGATTTAGGATGGGATGGTTCAGAGCCACACTTAAGAAGCTAACACCAAATAGCGTGTCAGCACGTGTGGTAAATACCGAAAGGCATTCAGAACTATCCTCTATTTGAAAATCAATTTCGGCACCCGGGCTTTGACCAATCCAATCCTGTTGCATGGTGCGTACCCGATCAGGCCAACCGGCGAGTGTATCAATATCTTTAAGCAAAACCTCAGCATACTCCGGCAAGCGAAAAAACCACTGCGTCATTGGCTTTTGTTCAACGGTACTTTCACAACGCCAGCACAAGCCTTGCTCGACTTGTTCGTTGGCCAAGACTGTTTGACAGGTGGGACACCAATTGATGACTGAATTTTTTCGAAATGCGAGACCCTTTTCATACAACTTGGTAAAGAGCCACTGTTCCCACTTATAATACTCAGGTTCACATGTCGCAATCTCACGACTCCAGTCATAAGACAATCCCAACTTCTTGAGCTGGACCTTCATGGTGGCGATATTTTCCATTGTCCATGGCTGAGGGTGCACTTTATTTTTAATCGCCGCATTTTCAGCCGGCATACCAAATGCATCCCACCCCATCGGATGCAACACATTAAATCCACTCATCCATTTGTAACGGGCTACCACATCACCAATGGCATAATTTCGCACATGGCCCATATGAATGCGCCCTGATGGATAGGGCAACATCTCTAGTAAATAGTACTTGGGCTTCTTGGGATTATGGGTCGCATGAAATACAGATTCATCTTCCCAGCGCTTTTGCCACTTGGATTCAAGCAATTGAGGATCGTAAATTTTATGTGGAGTCGTCGTCATATATGTTTATGGCAGTCTGGGAGTGGTGTATCGCTTGCGCGGCGGACAAATACAGCACTCCAATTAACAGGCATCCAGGCATCATCACCACGTGGTACTAGATAATATAAGCCACGCTCACCCACACGATGAATATGCTCTGTTCCACCAACACAGTGATTAATAAAATGAACATCCCTGAATAAAATGGTGATTGTCTTTCCTGGGTAGTCTCCCTTTTTAACTTCGCGCACTTTTAGCGTCGCCTTGTATGTGTCTGAAGTCGCACAACGAGTCTGCTCAAAGCTATTGGGTACACATTGAACATCTATAATGTCTCCCACAACCGTCAGCTTCGCAATTTTCTTTAAATCCTTTTCGTCAATAGGTGGTACTTCTGCAAGGACACGTGACGAAATCAAAACAAGCACCAAAACTGTAATCACTTTTTTCATTTTACCTCCCGACACTGTTGAGCCACTTGGCACAAGGCCTCGACAACTCGTGGATTTTGTTTAGCCAATAACGGCATAACCTCTTTTCGTATCCAATTCCGCGTATATTTAAGCGAGCGATTACTACGGTCTTTTACATAAGGCAACCGTGCATTCTCAATATAGGCCTCAAGTTCTGGGCGTGTATAAGGAAGTAACGGACGCAACAATTGAATCTTTTGGGATAGCAGGCGTTTGGCATGAATACCAGATAGCACTCGGGGTCCACTCCCCCGCAACATATGGAGCAAAACTGTTTCGGCTTGATCGTTGGCATGATGCGCTGTCAGAACAACGGGGCTTTTGGTAATGCGCGCGGCCGCAGTGAGGGCAGCGTAACGCAGATCACGTGCCATCTTTTGAACATTGCCTGACTTTGAAAGCTTGGCATCCAGAACCACCACTGGCAAATCCCGCTTCTGACAAAATTCGCGTACAAACTTGGCATCACGTTGTGATTCTTTGCCGCGTAAGTGATGATTCACATGGACCACCACGGGAATCACTGTGTGTTCACAGGCAAAGCGATGCATCATATCAACCAGCGCAATGGAGTCGGGTCCACCCGAACAGGCAATTACAATGTGACGTGGCAACTGCTTACCCAGCATCGATTTTAAGTGACTTGCGACTTTGCGATAAAATCGATGGGCTTCGTAGTTAAAATGAAGTGGCGTTTTACGCCCTGTATTTTTTCGTGTAGTTGACATAGTTTTGTGCAGATTTGTAATTATAAGCAATCTCTTCGGCTGTCGTAGCACGCTTAATGCGACCAGGTGTTCCAACCACTAGTGATCGTGGTGGCACAATCATTCCTGGTGGAACCAAAGCCCCGGCGCCAATCACAGATTCTTCTCCAATGACTGCACCATCCATAATAATGGACCCCATCCCAATCAAGCAGGCGTGCTTGATATGACATGCGTGTAAAATAGCGCCGTGCCCCACTGTCACATCATCTTCTACGATGAGTGGCAAATCTTTGGTGTGGTGACACGCCACCAAATCTTGCAAATTGCTTCGGTTACCAATGCGAATTTCATTCAAATCCGCACGTAATACTGCACCAAACCAAATACTACTGTCCTCGCCTAGCGTCACACGACCAATAAGCGTTGCGGTAGATGCAATAAATGCCGACTTTGGGATAATTGGGCTTTCCCCGGCGATACTGATCATTGTTGTACTCATACGCTCCTCAATTGATTGACTTTTTAAAACGACATTTCAACAAACTGTAACGATATGCCGAAAAGACAAAAACTCCCAATACACTTCCCACCACATCTGCGCACCAATCCAAAACATCACAGCTGCGTGTGGGTACAAAAAATTGGTGGATTTCATCACTTAATCCATAAAGGGACGAGATTGCAATTGTCAGCCACAATGTCATGCGACTGATTTCCTTCCATTGAAAGCATACCGCACGTGCAACAAAGAATGAAAACCCTGTATACAATGTAACATGCACCACTTTATCAAAATTTGGGAATGGTGGTGGAATGTCTGGCGATGGGCCTGACGACAAATAAAAAATGCCAGCTGCATACATCAACACTGGTATCCAATATTTACACCACTTACATTTTGTATTTTCCAAAATCTTCTGGGGAAAGTCGCTCAAGAATCTCTGTCCATTTCTGTTTAACATCTGTACCCTCCTCAGCAGCCTTCACATCAATTTTGCGCGACTTCTCAATCACTGGTTTCGCCACAAAAATGGGTGATTTGGTACGCAGGGCAATCGCCAACGCATCAGAGGGGCGAGCATCCATTACAATTTCTTTATTATTTTGGTTCAGCACAATGCTGGCAAAAAATGTATTATCGGCAAGATCTGTAATCATCACCTTGGTCACATCCGCTCCCAACTCACCTAAAATATTTTTTACCAAATCATGTGTCATAGGGCGTGATAGTTGGATTTTCTCGAGCTCAGTGGCAATTGCACTTGCTTCTATCAAACCAATCCAAATGGGCAACACTGCGCGATCATCCAAATCCTTTAAAATAATAATCGGCATACTGGTAAAGGGATCGATCGTCAGACCAGTGACTTTCATCTCCACCATATCTTTGTCCGCTTTTGTACTCATGCGCTCACCTGCTCTCCAATTAATGAATAGTTATATGCCTTAGAAACTTTAACGCGCATCATCTGTCCTACCGCTGCTGGCCCATCCACATTCACAATGGTGTACCCTGCAGTACGCCCACGCCACTGACCAGGCCGCTCCCCTTCCCCTTCGATCAAAATTTCCTGTTCCGTGCCAATGAGTGAATCGTTGTGTGCGCGCGCCACAGTGTTCGCCAAATCAAACAAGCGTTGCAGACGTTCTTCTTTGACTGCAAGCGACGTATCATCCGGCATCTCTGCGGCTTTGGTGCCGGGGCGTTTGGAATAGACAAAGGCATAGATCTGCACAAAACCCACTTCCCGAATCATATCCAACGTGTCTTGAAAATCTGCTTCGGTTTCACCCGGGAATCCCACAATAATGTCTGTTGTAATCGCAATGCCTGGAACAGCAGCTTGCAGCATTTTGACCATCTTCAGATAATGTTCACGCGAATACGCACGCTTCATGGCTTTGAGTACATCGCTCGAACCCGATTGCAATGGCAGATGCATATGGCGACAGAGTTTTTGATTTTCGACGTACTCCTGAATCAAATCCTCGCGCAAATCTTTGGGATGCGGACTTGTAAAGCGAATGCGTTGAATTGCTGTTTCGTCTGCAATGCGGCGAAGTAATTGTGGAAATGATACACCGTCTGCGCGTCCGCCACGCCCGTATGAGTTGACGGTTTGCCCCAAGAGCGTCACTTCTTTCACACCATGACGGGCTAGACCTTTGACTTCATTTAAAATATCATCTGCTGGACGAGAGACCTCTGCACCACGAACCGATGGCACAATGCAAAATGTACAGGCGTTGTCACATCCCTTCATGATGGTGACATATGCCGTTGCACCCGACTGATCTTTGGGCGGAATGAGTGACACAAATTCATAATCCGCTTGCGTATTCACCAAATCCAATGCGGATACCGCACGTTTACGTTGGGGTGCCTTTTCCAAAAGTTCTGGTAGTTTTGAAATTTGATCCGGACCAAATAATAAATCGACATGCGGGAATCGCGATGCGACCGCTTCCTTTTGCTGTTGCGCCACACAGCCACAAACACCAACAACTAGACCCGGATGCTGCTCTTTGAGCACCGCTGTTTTGCCAATTTCACTCATGGCCTTCATTTGTGCTTTGTCGCGAATGGTACAGGTATTGAATAAAATAAAGTCAGCAGTCTCGGGACGATCCGCAGGCTGGTATCCCATTTGACGCAGCATGGCCCCGATTTTGACAGAATCGTGCTCATTCATCTGGCATCCAAATGTTTTGATAAAGTACTGCATGCGGTTTCCTTAAAAGTCTTTTTCGATTTTCAGGTCTCTGAGGATTTCGTCCAGCTCTTCCTTTTCATCTGTACCAAAGAGCCGATCGACAATATCGGGTTCACCAGCAACGGTTTCGTCGTCTTGGCCGGCATTGGCATTAAAATGCTTCTGTCTTAAATCGCGGCGAATATCATCGATATAACGGTCCGGATTTTTCTTGGACATGTAGGTAACGTAGTTATTCAAGCGCTTGGCTGCTTTCTCTGCCGCTGCAGCCTTTAATTCCTTCCAATGTTTAAGATAATGTAGTCGGCAATAACCCGATGTCGTTTGGGCATTGTGACAGCCAGTTTCCTTACAAATCTTAATTCGCGCCATGGACAAGGGCGCTAACAGGCCCCTACTTTGAAGTCAAGGAATTATCCTGTGATTTTGACGACTTAGCTGCACTTTCAAGGGCATTCTTGAACTTTTCCTGACGCCGTTTGCTCTCTTCAATTTCGGCTTCAATTTCTTGTCGTACTTTGGGTCCCAACACATCGCGCGTGCGCTGATTAAGATAAGATCGGTCTTTGCGATAAATGTATACCAGCCCTGCGAGCAGACCAGCGAGCATTAAAACGACAAGAATTCCCCACCCCATAGGCACCCCCTACTCTTGATATTCTACACCCTGATCAGGCAATGCCACTCAATCACTTGAATATCAAGGTGATAAATAACACAGCAAAGGGGTCCCAACCTACCCCCATGCCCAGCAAAACAATCAATTATATATATATTTTTCAACAACTTAACATACAATCCCATTGGCATGTCTCTTGCTCTAAAAAGCCATGATGAAGAACCATGCCATCAAAACTGTATTTGCCCTACTCACCGTCTTGATGCTGGTATCAATACCAGCGCACGCAACGGTTCTCGACATTCCCTGGCTCTACGCGAAGGATTTTGGTCAGAATATTCACGGCTTCTATCAAGGTATGTCTGACATTCCAGATTCTATTGATAACGATCCGCTCCCATGGGGCCCCACGTCTGTCGTCCAAGTTTATTATTCCGGTCGAAAATTTGGTACTAACTGGATTTATGAAAGCAGCCGCGGTCAGCCCGTTAGCGGTACCTGGTACTTCGCCAAAAATGGCCAACTGATGGGTCCTTTTAGAGGATGGGCCAATCCGGATAATGACCCTCAGGGACGTTGGGCACCAACCAAAACAGCGGCAACCTATATTTCAAACAATATTCCTGATAGTCTGCTTCCCTCGCCGCGTCCTGTCACGGGGTGGGAGCATGGAACCATTAACACAACAGATTCGAACACAACCACTACCAACACGACTTCAAGTACCGATACAAACACTTCAACAAATACCGTTACGGGTGGCACACTCAAAACTGGCACCCTTGGCGGTCTTCCCATTGGTAGCATTAATTTAGATCCCTGCAAAGATTGGCAGCCTCCATTCGATGCAGATCCATGTTATGACTACTCCTGTAAAGATGGACAAACCGTTAGCGCTAAAAAACAGCCGCCCTCAAGCGCGCCTGCGTGTCGCACTTACGGAGAATGCGTAAATGGTGAGTTCCCTATCCAAAACATTGTCTGTCCATCCAATGAAGCATGCTCAATGGCATCGGGTCAGTGCGAAAATAAATGTAACTCCTATGTAGCCCATCAGGATGGCTGTTTCAGCTACACATGCGATACCACCACAGGCAACGAAGTGAAAAAGCAATTACCCCCACCATCAGTCGATAGCTGCCATGTCGTTCAAGATAAATGCAGCACAGAAGGAAAATACGTTATTACTGAAATTCAGAAACCGACTGTGGATGCCTGCCATACCGTGAATAACACATGTGACGCCTCCATCGGTGGTTATAAGGTGACGACCATCGCCAAACCCTCTGTCGACTCATGTCACACCGTCAGTGATACATGTGATCCCAAAAATGGGTATAAGGTAAGCACTATCCAAAAGCCAACCACTGATGCCTGCCATATCGTTAGTGATACATGTGATTCCGTAAATGGCTACAAAGTAACCACCATTCAAAAGCCAACCGTCGATGCCTGTCACTCTGTCAGCGACACATGTGATCCCAAAAATGGGTATGAGGTGAGCACCATTCAAAAACCCACCACCGATGCCTGCCATATCGTTAGTG
>Ga0210019_1000063_pt1 | contig 147696 bp, 143 predicted proteins | sample CryGeyCG2114_020_2_FD_183969 | JGI IMG/M metagenome (GOLD analysis project Ga0210019, IMG submission 183969) | Groundwater microbial communities from aquifer - Crystal Geyser CG11_big_fil_rev_8/21/14_0.20 (SPAdes) (version 2) | ecosystem: Environmental > Aquatic > Deep subsurface > Groundwater...
AACTCAAAAAATTGCATTATGATCCGTTGTTTGCTTTGAATCATTCATTTGCCATGATGAGAGCAAACATAAATCGATTATTTCGAAGAACTTGGTGTACGACCAAAGATCCTCAAATGCTTAAGAATCATCTCGACATCTATATTTCATATCACAATAATTATTTAATCTAATTTTTTCTCTTTCACTCAAGAGATTCTTTATAGAAGTGAACACCACGAATGTAGTCCAGTTTAAAAGGATTAGTACTCTGAGATTGCCGAAAGAATTTTTTGAACATCAGACGAACTAATATCCAAATGAAGGACCATTCGAATAAGCTGTGGTCCGAAGGCCAGTACCTGAATCTTCTTCTGTTTTAAAAATTCGATAAAAGAGTCCGTCGTTCGATCTTGTTGTAACTGAAAAATTACAATATTCGTTTCAACGGGAAATATTCTTTCAACCCATGAACATTGTTCTAATTGTTGAGAAATCATTTTTGCATGTTGATGATCAGTGGCCAAGCGTTGAACATTATTCTCAAGGGCAAATAATCCAGCAGCCGCCAGATACCCAACTTGGCGCATTCCCCCACCCATAACTTTTCTAACTCGACGAGCTTCCTGAATTAATTCTTTTGAGCCTAATATTAGTGAACCTACTGGTGCGCCGAGTCCTTTTGATAAACAAAGAGAAATTGTATCGAAGAGTGGTCCAACTTTCTCCGGTTGAATATTTTGAGCGATTAAGGCATTCATCAAGCGCGCCCCATCCATATGAACATTGAGATTCAGACGTCGAGCTTCTTGTGAAATCTCTTTCATTTCTTGCAAAGAATAACAAGCTCCCCCACCTCGATTTGTCGTATTCTCAATAGACACGACACTAGAACGAGGACGATGAACATCTTGGGGATTAATGGCCGACTTAATATCTGACGCCAGAATTTTCCCTCTTTCTCCGGCAATAAATTTAACAGAAGTACGTGCATTAAAAGATAAACCTCCCCCTTCATATTGATAGACATGAGAATCGGGATGGAGAAGGACTTCTGTTAAAGGACCTGATAACAAAAAAAGAGCAATTTGATTCGTCATCGTTCCTGATGGACAAAATAATGAAGCTTCGACATTAAATAAGCTTGCAGCGTAATCCTGAAGTTTGAAAACAGTAGGATCTTCGTTAAAAACGTCATCTCCAACTCGTGCAGCAAACATATGCTTTAGCATTTCGGGAGTAGGTTTAGTAACGGTGTCGCTTCTTAAATCAATCATTTCTTTTTGGGAAAACATTCTTTTGAAAGTCCAAATGAGTATAGAATTCCAAATTTAGTTTTTAACTGCAAAAGCTCACTGCAAGGATTTCCCTTTTGTGGGTTTTCTACCGGTGATTGAGACAGCGAAAAGTAATTGAATCGTTTGGAATCAACTTTCTTATCTATATTTGGAATGTTACTGATGACATTAAAAAGAATGGGACATTGTTGTTTGATCTGAGTTGCCAAGAGCAGGACATCTGACCATTGTTCAAAGAGAATTCGATTCGTTTGATCCTTAAAAATAAGCCATTTACCTTTTGTTCCAAAAGTATAGGAAATACCATCAGGTCCTGTTGATAACAATTTGAATTGGCACTTTTTGTCTAAACACTTCTTTTTTGAAATTTGTTCTAAAGCTGAACAATCAAACTTTAATTCTGAAGCCATCAGATTCGAAGTCAGAAAGATAAATATAAAGCCAAGTTTTAATGCCATTTAGGTTAAGTATAGATTTCTAAAAGACTTATGCCTAGGGTAAAACTTTGTGTTTTTTTCCGACATTTTCAATTGAGTATTTTTTCACAAAAGACCCTCTTGCAAGCCAATACGCTCGGAGTATGATTATTTCAATTCCTCCCTGGAGACAAAATCCCCTCGAGAGAAAGAAACAAGTTTATAGCTCACAAGGAGTTAGTCATGAAAGCACTTAAAAAAATTCTCCCTCTCGCCATCGCTCTCTCTCTCGTCTCACCAATTTTCGCTCAAGATGATAATGTGGATCTGAATGAAGAAACAGTAACTGAACAAGCTGATCATGGAAGCGAGATGATGGAAAATGCTGGCACCGAAATGGATCATCAAGCAGATAAGGCCATGGAGAAAAAAGAAGAAATAAAAGAAGTTAAAAAAGCAAAAAAAGTTGCTAAAAAAGAAGTTAAAAAGGCAAAGAAACTGGCCAAGAAACAAGTAAAAACAGCTAAAATGAAGGCCCGTAAGGAAGTTAAAAAAGCGAAGCATGCCGCCAAGAAGCAAATGAAAAAATCTTAAGCATTAACAGTTCATGAATTTGAAAGGCGGACCATTTTGGTCCGCTTTTTTTTTGGTATTAATCACCGATAAGTACTGGATGGACTTTGTTAAATTTATACTCATTTCTTGTCTCATTTGGCTTGCTAGTTGTTCTGGCCCGGCCATCAATCGCCATCCTGCAAACCAAGAACTGCACGTTGTTTTTGATTTAGATTGGACTTTAGTCTCGCCTGTCGAGAATGCAATTACTGGAAAAAAAATAATTCAAGTAGGTGAAGAAAGCTATCGCTTGCATAACGGAGCAGTAGAATTGTTGGAAAAGTTATTTAAAACTCCTGGGCTTAAAGTCTCCTTCTTTAGCGGTGGACCCAGAGAACGCAATATTGAACTATTAAGCAAAATGGAACTTTTCAATGGTAATAGTAATGCCCATGAAATGGCCTACAAAGTACTAAGCAGAGAAGATCTAACGAGATTAGAGAATATTCCCGAATCGGCCCGTTTTTCTGAAAAATATAAGAAAGATTTAACTAAGATATCTTCAAATCTAGAGAATATTGTGATGATTGAAGATAATCCCTATTTTGCTCTCAACCCAGAGCATTCGAAATCTTTTCTACACCTTGGTGAGACTTACAAATATTTTGAAAGCTATGAAGAAGCACAATCGGCCATAAAGAAGCTTAAGAATCCGACTAAAGTCGAACTCAGTTACTATCCTAAGAATTGGATCTCGTGGAAAGTTAATTACGATAGGCTTCAATTAATCCAACATTCTATAGAAGAAGTATTGAATGGAAAAAATGGAAATCTATCTTTTAGAACAGGTTTGATAGGCAAATGGTCTCAAACGGGGTTAAATCTGCGTAAACCCAATTGGACACTGATCATGAACACATTTGATAAATCGGTGCAGTGTGAGGACCTCTTAAAAGGTGTACTGAGCCTCTAGCTCTTATAGAGCGACTGGTAAGGAGTTAAGACTTCTCTCATCCAAGTATCAAAATAAATCATTCGCATGATATACTTAGAACTTTCAATGTCTCTATGCTGAAAACGATTTATCTCAAAATCAATTCCGATCTTTGATACAATTTCTTTTAAAGAATTTGACTGATAGATGCTTTTTTCAATAGCTTCCTTTCCTTCTATGCTAGACAACATTTCAAAAAGGGGAATTCCAAAACCTTTTTTCTTACGATCAATAAATTGTTCATTCATTTTATTTCGCAATTTATTCTTCAAAAAAATTTTTCCCTTTTTCTCATTGAAAGTCATATTGCTTAAAATGTTTGCAATGTCTGGATCCACTAAGGGAGGTCTATTTTCAAGAGAAAAGGCCATTCCTAAGCGATCCTGTCTTAAGAGCAAAGAATCAAGTCCAAAAACTTGATCATGCTCAATCAAGTTTTCAACGAAATGAGTTCCATCATTTTCAAAAAGCAAATGGGCCCTTTCTGGATAATGCTTACTCAACTCTGGAGTCAACCTATGTATGCGCTCAGGAGAGAGGTATACCTGTCTCATCAAAGGATAAATTTTTTGCATTCGAATGGTCATCTCTTTATGTTCTAAAAAAGCGAGTTTTACTCGTTTTGGATCTAAATCATATCGTTTATAGCCAACAAAAAACTCATCTCCTCCCTCTCCAGTCAAGAGACCTCGGCAAGTCATACTCGCCTCTTTAAAAAGCTGAAAAAGATAGACATTCGCATGATGATGAATCGGAATCTCTAAAGCTTTAGTTGTCAGAGGGAGTATTTCAAAAAATTTCTTCGAAGAAGCATCAAGTATCCGATGGTCAGTTTCAAAAGCTTTACTCGCCTCTTCTTGATAGGTTCGCTCACTGTTAAGAACATCTGGAACATTAACTCCAAATGATTGAAGTTGATTAAAATAAGGTCTTGCGAGGCTCGAAATAAATGTCGAATCGATTCCTCCAGAGAGTTGCACTCCAATAATTCTATCACTATGACAATAACCCTTGATATTTCGATCGATCAATTGAACTAAACTTTGTTTATCTTCAACTGGAATTATTTTGGTGAAATGAAAATGTTGATTAGCCTTTTCAATTTCTAAGAAATGACCTTTGGGAAAATGAAAGACTTCGGAAAATAGAGTTTCAGGAGGGGCGATATAACCAAATGTAAAATATTCGGCCAATCTTTTTTGATTGAGACTCAATGGTATAAAGGGAGCAATTGGTTTTATTTCACTCGCAAAAAAAATTCCGTTCAAACTTTTGGCGAAAAAAAGAGGTTTAATTCCAAACCAGTCTCTTGCAATCACTAATTTTTGCTTTGAAGAATCCCAAAGTACGATAGCGAACATTCCTCTTAATTTGGAAAAGATCAAACTCCCCCATTCGAGATAACCTTTAAGTATAACTTCACTGTCGCTGCTCGTTTCAAATTGATGACCTATTGCTTTTAATTCATTTCTCAAGGAATCATCATTGACGATTTCACCATTGAAACAAAGGATACTTCCACTATCTTTATCCAGTAATGGCAAGTTGGCCTTTGAGCTCAAGTCTCGATGAGAAAGTCTCGTTGCTCCTAAATAGAGATTGTGGCGCAGAATCGCACCGATCGCATCAGGTCCTCTATGATTCATCATTCTTAAAGATAAATTTAAGAGATTCTGAGGAACTTCCTGACTTTCATTGGCAAAGAGAGCGAGTATTCCACACATGGTGAAATCATAGTTTATTAGAGATCAACGGTAAATTGAATTAAGGGGTATGAGCATCCATTCTATCAATGACAAAATTCATGGGGGTCCCAACTATGGCGGGAGCATAAAAATATCCACTAAATAGAGTCGCTCCAAATTGGATTTTAACTAGATTTGTACCCGTTTTATAAGATTGAATCAATGCATCTTGCTGGGCCAAAGTCATGCCATTCTCAACTCTTGCCACTGAACTCCCAGCTTTAGAGGACTCTTCAAGCAGTCCCTTATAAAGTTTATCAATACTAGGAACTTTGGCCTGACCAAGATCGACTCCTGCTGCTTTCATTGATTCACAGGCAGTACGTGTACAGGCAACAGAGAGTTTACCTTTCTTCTTTTCAACGTATTCCATTAATTTCTGAAACTTTGCGGGATCAACATCGACCGTGAAATGTTCACCGGCATTGAGAGATTGTCTGGTTTGCAAACGATTGGTTCCAACTCCAGCACGACGATGCCTTTTATTAATAATGTGATAGAAGGGTGAGCCATCAAAATACTTAGGATTACCAGCTTCATCAAAATAGCGAACTGAGTAATGCCCTCGTTGATCTGCCTCAACAACAAAGCGGCTCCCCCGTTTCTCAAGAGGTATGAGTTCTTCAAGCTTTCCGGCCTTCAGTTTTCCAAGTTCACTCATTTTCTTTTTAGGAGCCTTGGCCACTTTTTTACTTTTGGGTAAAATTTTGTTGGAAATCTTTTTTAATTTATTCACAATACCAAGTTTATTCCATCCAAGTGTGAGTACTCCTACCAAAACGTCAGTTCCGAGATAACCACCTATTCGACAAGCCATTTCAACTTGACCTTTGTCGTTGCGACAATCCCAATCTTCCGATTTATCTTTAACAAAACTAACTACAGCATTAGGAATAGCTTGAATTGAAGTCAATAATTTTTTAGCAAAATCAGATGCGTTGTTAGAAGCTTCTGCAAACCAATAGGATAGATTCCCTGTAAAAGCTGCTTTCAAGAAGTCATAAGTTCCCCAGAAAGTGCCACTAACGACCTTTGAAAAGGCTTTCGTCAATCCCCAAAGGGCGGAGAACATGTCTTCCACACTGTCTTTGAGTCCTTCAAACATTGATTGCAAACAAAGCAAAGGATTATCAAAAAGGGCCTTTGGCCATCCCTTATTTGGTTTATTTACTTTTTTAATGTATTCATCTTTCAGTTTATGGTTATCTTTGCACTCATTAACTTCATTAATGACGGGAGCAGTTCCTTCCATTAAAAAATTTAATTCTTCCGGAATAATATCTTGATCATAGCAATTGGGTGTCAGGGTTTGAGAGTACCCCTTTAACGCAAACAACAGAGTGATAAAAATGAAGAAATATTTCATAGCTGAAGTACTCCTTTAAATATTTCGTCTGTTTCTTTTTCGGAGACTAAATGGGCAGAAGGAGTTAACTCTTGAACAAGATTGATTTGTGAATAAAGCGATCCATCGAAAACTTGCCACTCCACAAAGCTAACGACACCTGACTCTTTTTTGTACGTTCCTCTGACTTTGACCAATATTTTGTCTTCATTTAATTTTTCAGTCGTAAATTCATCAATTTTCCAATCACTAATTCCTATCATTTTAAGACCAGAATTTCGTAAATCAGTAAGCTCATCTTTGTATTTTTCAATGGGAAATTGTTTAAAATCAAAAGGGCGATAATTTTCGCGAGAATAGAAAGTGATGAGAGTTTTATCTTGGTGCTGATAGTCCCAAGCCTGATTGACTCCAAAAAAAACAGTCTTTGGTGTCCAGTTTTTTTCGAATTTTTGGGGAATATTTCTATCGCTGGCCCAAAGCTGGGTCGCAAGTAAAAAGACAACAAAAAGTGGTAGTTTTGACCATAAATTCACACCTCCTTTTCGGGTGTAAATCTGAATTTATAAATCGAGAAGCCGAATAGGCTAAAAACGGAAAAAATTGCAAATTTTAAGGAATTATTTGCCGCAGCACTTTTTGAATTTCTTTTGGCTTCCACATGGGCAATCGTCATTTCGCCCTACTTTTGCCCCGACTCGAACGATCGGCTTTAATTGATGATGATGGTGGCCATGGTTGCAATTCGGCCCATGAACATGGCCTTCTTCTTCAGTATGGGAATCGAGAACAACTTCTTCTGTAACCTTTTTATCCGTGCCCATAACCATCCTCTTCTTAAATGAAACTAACAACCCATTGGGGGTATAAATACAATTTGTCCTAAATCGATAAACTTATCTTTAACTTCTTCTTTCTGAATTTTAAAGATAAATTTACTTGGTCCAATGCCACAAGGCTCTGAGTTCGCAGACTTACACTTTTTTGCCAATTGCCCCCATCGCTTACCGGCTTCCTTTGTTACCTCTTTAACTAATTCTTTATTTGTAAATGAAGGAAACTCGAGCCCAATGGTTTGATCTACAAACACGAACTCATTGTTCTTTGTTTGTAATTCTATACTTTTAGATTTGCCATGTTTCCAATTAACAAGATCAATATGGGGACCTTCATTCATCACTGTCAAACTTGTTTCTGTTTGGAGAAAGACTTTATACTTTCCTTCGCCATGAATAATAATTGACTCAATCTCCTCACCCAATTCAAGCTGAACTATCTGTGATTTAGTTTGGGAAAGTGGATACTTTTGAAGATTGGGCCCAGTCGAATACTTGAGACTCAACTCTTCAGCCATGAGACTAGAGTTTAGAAAGAACAATAAGCAGAGCAATTTTTTCATATAAGTCCTCAATCGTTAGAGAAAAAAGAAACCGAAAATATTAATTAAAATGGTCTTTTACAATTCTAAAGGTCTTACACAAAAAAATCCAAAAACGCACTGCGCATAAAAGAATTCATCCTCGGGAAGATCTCTTTTTACGATATTTCTGTAGAAATTATTGGTATAAAAATTTAACTCAGGTATTATTAATAAATTTTCATCTAAAAGGTTCTTTTTTGCGCTTAAAAATATTTATTATATTTCAGGTGTTAGTTGCACCACTTTTTTCAGTTTTTGCTCAAGAAAATAACCTTGAATTTCTTAAAGGTCAGTTGAAAGAAATTCAAGCACTTGAAGCCAAAGTAAAACAGAACATCTTACAGGAACAACAAAGTAAAAATATAACAATAAGAACTTTAAATTTTTCACTTAATCCTTTTTTTTTCAGAACTCTGGACAAAGAGCTCTCCTTCACACCTTCGCTAAGCTATGAACAAAAGAATAATGATTATTTATTTTTAACAAGCTTCACCTATAGCTATTTCGATTCGCAAAGCTTTACTACGAATATCAAATCTAAATCGCGATCCTACAATGCTCAATCTGAACTCGAAGTATTAAATGTCGTGAAGCAATTTTCTTCAATTTCACAATTTAACTATTTCCGCGAAAAAGAAGATGAGATTTATTTAACATATTACGATCTTGAAATAGGTCCCTTGGGATTAGGAACGAGCTTGGTTAAGAAAAATGAATTGAAATTGAATTTTATTTTCATCCCCCTGTATGAGCAAGTAAGCCAATCGGCAGTTCAAACCAATCAGTATCAGAGTAACGGTAGCAACATCTATGTCAGAAAGTATGCGAGAGGTATTAGAGCTTCATTCCAGCTAAGTTTGATGCTTTCTTCAAAAGATAAGCAATTCAATTGGAGCTTGAGATCTTATTTCCAACCTGTTTATAGTCAAGATCGCAAAGAATTTGTTTTTAGAGATAATAAATTCAAAATAAAATCTATATTAAAAACAAAAATGAATGACTTTTTATATCTTTCCCTCGACACTACGATGGAACACAATCGACAACGTAAAGAGCTTCAAAACTTGCCTTCTACCGATTTAAAAAATGAATTGAGACTAATTGCTGAAGGTGTCTTTTAACTATTTATTTTTAGCTTTGCCATTTCCATGACTATTACCGCTACCATGGCTTTTGGCCAATGCTGGGTTGGACTTCTTATTTTTCATCTTGAGCTTAAGTGAATTTCCATAAGAACGCTTTTGGTTTGACTTTAAACTCAAAATCTCTTCTTCAATATCATTGCTACCGAGTCCGACATTTGCTGAATGAAAATCTCTGTCGCTTAGAACAAAATGAGGTGCATCTTGGTCTCTAAGTGTTTCACCGATATGGCCTTTTAATGATGCCTTTAACTCGAGCAATTTGCTTGAGATAGCATCGTTGTCCTGCCCAAAGCTGAGCTGACATGTTAATAAGCTTATGGCCAAAACTAAGGATTTCATTTAACCCCTTGATTTATTCAAACGCAGTATCTGATCTCATTATCAGCCTTATCGGTGGGAATTCAAAAGACTTGAAGAATCTAAAGATAAACACCTGTAATCACAATAGGACTCGCCGGCTTCATCTCTTCAAGTTGCCCACAATGTAAGGCTGTGAGGAATAAATGAAAATTGCTTCAATACTGATTAAATTATTTGGAAAAATACCGATACTAAGGACGATGATAACCCTTCTCAAACAAGCTGCTGAGAATGCAAGCACTCCCAACCAAAAAAGATTCAAAGCATTCTTTGGCGTGGGAATCAGTTCACTCATTTTTCTCATTATTGCGCCTTTCTTTTTGCTGATTAAAGCAAAGAGAGATTTAAACTTTATTTATGATAATGTTTTGCCTTTAATTAAAGAATTGGGAAACTTGAAGCAAAATGCCAACTCCCTCAATTCAGAAATGCAAACATTTTTATTATTCGATGAGATCAATGAAAACTCTCTTATGATCTTTGAGCTTGAAACTAAAAGATTACAGCAAACAATTAGCAAGTTAGAAAATACAAAATCCTTCAAGGAAACAAAGCATAACTTTCCAAGTCTAGACAGAGGGGCGATTTTCTCTGTAGAAAGAACAATCATTAATCTTGTTAAAGAAAAAAAATTAGAACAAGCGCGAAACCTTTACTTTGATGAGAGCTTTATTGCTCAAAACAAAATATACCTTTCAAATATTCTTAAAGCTTACTCTCTGTTAAACGATGAGCTTGCCATCTTTCAAAAAAATCAAAATGATATTTATGATCTTGGAATAAAACTCCTCATTTTAGCTTTTGGGATTTCATCCATTATTTGGTTTAAACTCTATCATCTATTTAAGACAATTCAACATGATGAAGTTCAAACGAAAAAAGAACTTGATGCCCAAAGGGTAAGATCACTTAATGCAAAAAAAATGGCTGATTTAGGTAAATTGGCAGGTGAAATTGCCCACGAAGTTAATAATCCATTAACTATTATCAAGGCCAATAACGGATTAATTCTAAAATCTCAAGACGATGGAATTATACGTGTAGATAGTATTGAGAAGTACATTCAGAAAGTAGATGCGACAGTTGATAGAATTTCAAAAATAATTCGCAGCTTAAAAAGATTTGCTCATGATGGTTCCCGTGACCAAAAAGAACTTACAAGTTTAAGCTCAATATTTCAGAACGCTTTTGATCTTTGTCAGGAAAAATTTAAAAATAATCAAGTCAAGTTGATTATTGATTGCCAGCAGGATGTTCTTATTAATTGCCGAACGATCGAACTAGAACAAGTTTTAATCAACATGGCCACAAACTCATTAGATGCCATAGTGACAAATGAATATTCACAAGATCGATATTTTAAAATTAAAACTCAGATAGAATCAGAAAATCTCATCCTATACATTTCTGATAGTGGAGATGGAATTAATGATGATCTAAAAGAAAAAGTATTTGAGCCCTTTTTTACCACCAAAGAAGCTGGTCATGGCACAGGTCTAGGGATTCCAATATGTAAAAAAATATTGATCGAACATGAAGGCGACTTGCAACTTTGGGAAAGCCCTACAGGGATTTTCTTTAAAATTAAATTGCCTATCGCAGAAGTTGTTCAATTAAAATCGGCATCATAATTCTACTAGAGATGGATCAAGTTCAGGAAAAACATCCTTAAATTGTGTTTTCCATCTCATATCTAGAGAACGTTGATAATTAATAAATTTAGGGAATAGATTTGAATGATCTTCACTGTTCATGAAATGAATAATACTCTTAAACTCTCTCTGAACATATAAAGACTCTTCGGGCGGATAATTTAAAAACAGATTATTTTGAAAATAGTTTCTCAATTGCTCTTCGACTTTTACTTTCAGCGATTGTGGTAAAGATTGAAGACTCAAGAAAGTTGGATCTGAGAGGAGGTTAAAATGGATATCTCGTGGTTTAACCAGCTTTTCTTTGAGAAAATAATCAATCAACTCAACAAGAGACAAACAATTCAATGCCTGTACCGTTGGAAATAGTGATGACTCTCCATTTTTAATATTCTTCTGAAACTCTTTCAAGTTTTCAATAATTGAATCGTAAGAAGATCCATGACGAATATAATCATTTTTATTCCCATGAGCATCTAAAGAAAGAGAGAGTGAAATTTTTTTAAATTTATTCCAAAGTGAAAAGACATGGGTTTGGCCATAGGAGAGCTTAGTGAAATTGGAATTATAAAAAAGACTTAGGTCAGTTCTTTTATGATCAATTAAAAAGTTCAGAAGTTCATAATGCTCGGGAGTTAATAAGGGCTCACCTCCTGCAAAATAAATTCTCGTAATATGAGGCAAGTGGATTTCGAGCTCTTTTAAAAACTTTTTAAAATCAGGGGCCAGCATTAATTTTTTGGGCTCAACATAAGAACCGTGATGGAGATCTTTATCTTTGTACCAATTGGTAGAAAATTCGGGAGTACACATTCGACAACTTAAATTACATTGATTTGATATTCGCAGACCAATTTCTTGAAGAATGGCCGTTTCTTTAAATGCATTTGGATGATTACGCAAGGAAGTGAGGCGGTCACTGACACCGCCCGCAGCTTCTATTTGATAACAAACTTCGCATTGAGAAAGCTTCTCGCCACGAAGCATTTTCTCGCGAATAATTTTCAGCTTCTTGCCATTCCAGATATCATCTAAAGATTCACCTTTTAGATTTCCAAGGGGTTCAAATCCGACTGCACGACAGCAGGTCACCACATCCCCATTGGGTAAAAAATCCAAATTAGTAAATGGAAGACTACAAAGAGTTTTCATCTCAAAAATTTTAGCATAACTGAAAGAAAGTTACTAAATTTTTAGATTTTCCTCAGTATAACTATCGAACGACGACCTGTGGAATGAATGAAACTAAAGCACAGACAACTTCTTGAATTTCATTTTCGCCGTAGTTCATTGACTTCATAGAATTTTGAACATCATTGCCTGCTGACATAAAGTCCGAGTTTGAAACATTTAAATGCGAATGAGCGTCCTTCATATTTCGACCGGAATACTTTCCTTTGCCCCCAGTGCCCACAACAAGAAATTGAGTCACATTTTTGATAAATCTATCTTTATCTACATGAGCTAGCATATGCCCGATTTGTTCATTCTTCTTATGAGCGATGTAAATACTTGTTACTAAAGCCTCAATTTTTTTCTCCCCACCGAGTCTTAAATACAAAGATTTGTCCTCTTGTCTCTTTTTCATCGCAGGAGTTGAATCTTTACACATTGCCTGAAGTCCTGAAACTTGTTTGGCCGCAGTTTGAGAGTCATCTTTGCTTTTTGACGCACAACTCGTTAAAGTAAGAAGTAGCGCCAAAGGAAGTAATATTTTTTTCATTTTGTCTCCAGTTAGAGTTAAGAACTATAAGTACCCTAATTAACACATTACTTTTAGTTCTTTATCTGTACTAAACCCTATCCATTTGTTGATATGATTGCTAAGTGATTACATGAATATTAAAAAGAGTTATAGTCAGTTTTGTCCAGTGGCGAGAGCAGCTGAAATTGTCGCCTCAAGATGGACGCCAGTCCTACTTCGAGAACTCATCGCCGGAAGTACAAAGTTTAGCGACCTCCGAAGCGGTTTGCCCAAAATGTCTCCTTCCCTCTTGTCCAAGAGACTTCGAGAGCTGGAAGAAGCTGGAATTGTCGAAAAGTTCAAGGCCCCTAAAGGCTTCGAGTACCACATCACCGAATCAGGCAAAGAATTAAGCCCCATTGTTATGACTTTAGGAACGTGGGGACAAAAATTTATCACCGATGAATATGCAAAGCACGAACTCGATCCAACTCTTCTCATGTGGGATATTCAAAGAAGATTAGAAACCACGTTTTTTCCTGAAACGGGAAGATTTGTTGCTGAGTTTTTTCTTGAAGGAGCTCCTCGCGAGCGAAGAAATTGGTGGCTCATTGTAAACGATAGAGTTGTTGATTTATGTATTCACCATCCCGGTTTTGAAAATGATATTGAAATCGTTGCTTCACTAAGGGGACTTACTGATGTCTGGATGGGAAATATTTCAGTCGCAGAAGCGAAGAAGAAAAAGCTTCTCTCTCTGAATGGGCAAAAGAAATTCATTAGCTCATTTGAGAATTGGTTTTTACTCAGTGTTTTTGCGAATTAAAGAACTCACATAATTACTATTTTCTAGAGTACAAATAGATCATTCAAAAAATAGAGTTAAAAAATTAACCCTACAACAAATTCACTCATTCATTAATTTCTTAATAAATCTCCCATGCTTTCTTTATTAGTTTAAAATATTGAATGTATGCTAAAAGAGAGGATTCTTTGAAAAAAACGATAGTCATTTTTATCATTTTACTAAGCGCGACTTCTTGCAGTTCTGGTGTCGGGGTTATTGTTGGTGGAAGTCGAATCGATTATAAAGAAACATTTTCAGGATCATCAAGTTATTCTATAGGCAGCACCAGCACGACTGGAGGATTTCATTTTCCCGATTATAACAATCATGGCTTTGGTTTTCACGTAGGGGTTTCGGACGAAGCGGGGTTATTCTTTTACAAGATCCTTTACTACTCCAATAGTTATCAGAATAAAAAATATAACTTGGATGGAGTCGATTATGATACTGAGGTCAGCGAAAATGGTTTTCGAACCGACTTAGGCATAAAGCTCTGGTATTTTCAGCCCTTCTTAAGTTTAAGAACTGTTAACGGTCATTATAAAGTTAATCAAACTGAATCAGAGGATGACTTCCTCGATCTTGGATTTGGACTCAATTTTGAAGTCAACATTACAGATAAGTCCTATCTTGCTCTCACTTTTGTAAAATATAATTATAAAGAAACATCCACATCCACGACATCGGGTTCGATATCAGGAAGTCCAATCTCAGGTTCATCCTCAACCGTTCATAAAATTGACCATTTGGAATTTGGCTTAAGCTACAGAATCATCTTATGGTAAGGAACTCATTTCTTGAGAGTTCATTGGAAGTCTCGAAAAAAAACTTCATCATTGATATAGTAAATATAAAAATGAGAATCTTTTTTGTTTAAACACTCAAATTCTTCATATCAATCACATATCTGTGTGCTGGATTCTCTTTTAGCAGTTTATCCCAAGCTTCATTAATTTGTTCAGGCTTGATATGTTCACATTCAGGCAATATTCCGTGTTCGGCACAGAAATCGAGAACCTCCTGAGTTTCTTTGATACCACCAATGAGAGAGCCAGCAATTCTTCTTCTGCCAAAAACAAGAGGAAAAGTAAGCGGTTCCTCCATCGGCCCAATTTGTCCGACGAGCACAAGGCTTCCATCAATATCAAGCAATGGAGTGTAAGTATTGAAGTCATGTTTAACTGGAACAGTATCTAAAATAAAATCAAAACTATTAGCTGCCTTGACCATGGCTTCGCCATCTTTAGTGCAGAGTAAATCTTTTGCTCCCAAACTCTTGGCATAATCCACTTTATCTTTGGAACGACTGATCACAGTTACCTCTGCTCCCATGGCCACGGCGAGTTTCACTCCCATATGTCCAAGCCCTCCAAGTCCAATAACACCGACTCGTGAACCTTTTCCTATATTCCACTTTTTAAGAGGAGAATAGGTTGTGATGCCCGCACAAAGAATAGGTGCAGCTTTTGAAAGATCGAGATTGACCGGAACTTTGACGACAAACTCTTCTCTCACCACAATATGTTTCGAGTATCCACCTTGAGTGACGGTTTTATCAATAAGATCGAGACTTCCGTAGGTAGCTGTCAAACCGTTACGACAATATTGTTCCTCATGCTTTTCACACTGATCGCAATGCTGACAACTATCGACCAAACAACCGACTCCAACACGGTCACCTACTTTGTATTTTTTTACTTCGGGACCAACTTCGAGAACCTTTCCAACAATTTCGTGACCAGGAATTAAAGGATACTTTTGATCTCCCCAATCCCCTTTGACTGTGTGAAGGTCTGAATGACAAATCCCGCTGAAAAGGATTTCAATAAGAACATCGTTCTTTCTCAAATTTCTTCTCTCAAAATGATATGGGACAAGAGGCGTGGTTGCCGAGTGTGCGGCATAGCCAACTGTTTTCATATGATACTCCTCTGAAAAATCGTTAAATTCTAATATTCATAATCCTTGCATTGATTCTTAAAAACGAGAACATAATTTATAAATTACTAAACGAAGGTAGAAAATGTCTAACTTAGAAATAAGTGAGCATTAATTACTTTTTGTGGTCTATTGCGAAGACGAGATTTGTAAAATGGAGTTCACCTAATTCCTATTTTTCTTCGTTTCTCAGGAAGCTTGGGGGTGACTTGATCTTCAAGATCATCCAATCTTTCGAAAACAATTTTAAAAACTTTATTCGTGTCACTCTTTAATTTCCCCATCTCATTGACCAAGTTATTTTCTAAAAGATGAAAGCTACGAAGCTTTGTGAAAATTCTCATAATAGCAATATTGACCTGAATTGCAGTCTTTGAACCAAGCACGGAAGATAACATTGCGACCCCATTCTCTGTAAAAACGAGTGGTTGATACCGCCTACCTCCTTTACCTTCGTTTGAGATGCCAATTTGGCATCTCAAAACCTCATATTCTTGAAAAGTCATCTGAAACATAAAATCTTCAGGAAAGCGATTTTGATTACGTTTAACCTGTCTGTTCAAAGCGCCAGTTTCAACCCCATAAAGCCTGGCCAGATCGCTATCAAGCATCACTCGAAGTCCGCGAATCACGTAAATCATGTTCTGAATTTGTTCTATGGGAAATTGCATTTCAAACCTCCTATTGAAAAACAGGAGAATTTAACGCCCTATTAAAAAGGCTTCCATTTAAAAAGATTGTTTTTGAATTGATATTTCACTTTTAGATTTTCAAACTTGATTCCAACAGACTTCTCGTTAAGCACCGTTTAAGGATTAGTATGCTGGAACTTTTTGTTGAACTTTTTGTTAGTAAAAATTCTAGTTATGATTATAACTGTATTTTAATAAATAATGTTGAGTAAATTAAGGTAAAAAAAAAGCCACCCGAAGGTGGCTTATTTAAGATCTGAGCCCAAAAACAGAAGTATATTGAGCTGCTCTACGAGAGTTCATGTATAAGTTTTAAGAATTTAGTTTATTGGGCGCTGACAATGCGAAACACGCTAGGAACTTCTTTTCTTAATAAGCTTTCACTAGAATGCTTAACAAGCCGAGTGAGAACAAAACAAGAAGGATTATGTATTTTTGAGGAGTGTTTACCAAAAAATCTTCCAGATAAAATTTCATTTTTTTAGTTAAACCAAATTCCTTCTTACGAATAAAATGACCAGCTACGGTTACAACCAAAATTCCAAGTTCCGTACCGATATAAAAGCTAAAGAGAAGCTCTACAATGTTGCCTGTTTGATTTCTAAAAATAATATATAATAAGCAAGGTAGAAGTAGGCCAGCTAAATAGACCAATAGAGATTCAAAGAATGTGTTTGGGCCTTGGACAAATAGAGCTATCACTCCAAGTGCAAACAAAACTCCAGACAAAGAAAAAAATAGAGCAAAATACGTTGGCTCAATGACTAGGAAAGAAAATGGAATCAAGAAAATCGGAATTGAAATAATTAATGGAAGCCAAGCTTTATTCATTTCTCCATTATAACTTAAATTTTGTTGAGAAAGATTTTTAGGCAAAAAAAAGCCACCCGAAGGTGGCTTATTTAAGATCTGGTGCCCAGTCTCGGAATCGAACCAAGGACACAAGGATTTTCAGTCCTTTGCTCTACCAACTGAGCTAACTGGGCATTCAGAAATACGAATCAAAGTACCGGTAAAGTTAAAGGATAGGACCACAATCGTCAATTGAATTATTTTGAATCTTTGACCTCTTTTGTTGTAGAGTCGGACCATGGGAATTCAACTACACAAAATAAAATTGCCTTACGCAAAAACTGAGACTCATGCACTGATCTTTCTGCCCGATCCTGCCTCTGAAGTGAAGAAAGGATTTGGGATTTTTACACATGGCTTCACGTCACATAAAGGCTCAATTTTGAATTGGCCGGTGCGTTTGGCCGAAGAAGGTTTGGCCTGTATTCTTTTTGACTTACCGGGCCATTATTTAGGAAATTATTCGGAAGTTGAGAGCCTTGAGGAATTTATTTCTGAAGCCCCTAAGCTCTTCGCTCATGCAATGTCTGAGCTTAAAAATAGCTTCACTGAGCATTTTCCCCTCTATGATCATTACCTTGATGACTCCGATTTCACTGTCGCCTTAGGAGGCCATTCTTTGGGCGCTCTACTCTCTTTGCATGCCATTTCACTTCCCGCATTTCATAGTTATAAACGCATAGGAATCTGCGTAGGTCTAGGGATGCCACCTGAAGGTGTGACTCATCTTTTTGATACGCCCTTTTACAAAAGCACACTGCAAGTTCGCGCTCAATTGGTTTCACCTGCCCTCAATCCTGATGTGGTTTTTCCTTGGATTAAAAAAGATAAGGAAGAATTAGAATTGAGTGGAGAGCGTTTGCATTTTATCACTGGTGAAGATGATCTGGTGGTGGGAAAAACCGGAACTGAGCAATTGGTTGAATCGCTACGTGCCAAAGGCAATGATGTGTCGATTGAAAAGCCGGCGAAGCTCGCTCACCAATTACCTGAGATGGCCGCCGCCCACGTTAAAAAATTTCTTAAGGATTTTGGCCTGCTCTAATTTTTTTCCAAAATTTAAGACTGCGAAGAAGAGCCCGCCGTCCTGTTCGTCCCATTGGCGTTTCTTTATACTTTTTGGCAAATGCCGACTGGCTGCTTTTTTCTAAATCTTGAATGATATCTTCTAAGTCAGGTTTTAAAAATTGATTGATCAGTTGATGAGGATCTTTAAGTGGGATCGAAGTATCGCTCTCTCTTTTGATATTCCAAGGACAAACATCTTGGCAAATGTCACAGCCAAAAATTTCGCCACTGCCCTTCTCTGCACCAAGCGGAGTTGGAGCTTCTTCTTTCATCATCTCAATGCTCCAAGTAGAAAGGCATTGATTAGCGATCAGTGTTCTGGATTTGGGATCAATGGCATTAGTGGGACAAGCATCGATACAAGCTGTGCAACTGCCACAATGATCAGATTCAATTTGAGGCGTTTTTTGATTTTCTAATTTTTGATTAAGAATGAGTGAGCCGATCATCAGAAATGAGCCATGCTTGCGATGAATCAGCATGGAATTTTTGCCAAACCAGCCAAGGCCAGAGCGCAAGGCCAAATCGCGATCGAGAACAGGATGAATATCTAGCGCCAACTTTCCTTCAAGCTCAGGATTTGTCTTTTTTAATTTTTGCAAAATAAGATTCAGACGATCAGCAATGATGCGATGATAATCCGCCCCTTCGAAACCAAAAACATAGCTGGCCATTTTCAATCCGTTACTCTCTTCTGATTGATAGAAATGGCGAAGGGATTCGCGCGCTGGAAAATAATCAAAAAGAAAAACGAGCGCTGATTGCACTTCCGGGTAAGTCGCTTGTAGTGATTTTCGAAGATCCTTGCGATGATCTGCGAGATAACCGAGTTCGCCATGGTTACCTTGATCAATCCATTTTTGAAATTGTTCAAAAGAAATCGCCTCGAGTTGCTCTGTGTATCCCCAATCGACAATATCTAAGGAATGGAGCCAATCGTGATCAAATATCATTTTTATGTAGGGATGATTTCAATCGCACCAGTTGGACAGACGCGAATACATTCCATATCAAGAGTACAAGCCCCTAGCTTGGCTTCATTGATAATTGTATTTTTGTTTTCATCATCTGAAGTCATCCAGATATCATGAGGACAAATACCGATACAATTCTGACAAGAAGCACAGATGCTGGTGTCTAAAAGAATTTTCTTTTTATCGTCACTGGCCTCGATCAATACGTCCGAACCGCCTAAAACTTTTGGAACGTCTTTGATGATTTCAACTTTGACAGAGTTGGAGCTTCCTCTCGCAAAAAACTTGCCATCACCTCGGGTAATGACGAGCTTATCGCCGTTGACGAGATTCAATTTCGTTTTGACTTTGTCGATAACCATCACTTGAAAATTAAAATTGTCTTCATTGAAGTCGATTAATTGAAAAGGCGTCACTCCCCAATAAAGAGACATGCGACGAACGGTGCGGATATTATTAGTAATGCCCAACACTTCTTTATTAGGTCTGAAACATGCAATTTTCTGGCAAGAGCTTCCACTTTCGGTAATTGACAAAATATAACGTGCGTAAATTTTCTCAGCTATCATACTGGCCGCAACCATCACTGAACTGGTGACGTTGGTGAGGTCCATGTTACGAAGAAGCGGGCGCTCTTTTGGAGTGCGTTCAGCTTCTAGAATAATACTATTCATCATTTGAACGGTTTCGAGCGGATATTTACCATTGGCAGTTTCACCAGAGAGCATGACGGCATCTGTGCCATCCCAAACTGCATTGGCCACATCGGAAGCCTCAGCTCTTGTAGGAGTTGGATTCTCTGTCATACTCTCAAGCATCTGCGTGGCAGTGATGACTGGAACTTGCGCTTCATTACACATCATGATTATTTTTTTCTGAATAGAAGGAACCAAATGGTTTCCAACTTCAACACCCATATCTCCACGGGCCACCATAATGACATCGACAACTTTCAAAATTTCGGGAAGATTATCAATGGCCTGAGGCTTTTCAATTTTGGCGATGATTGGAATATTCACTTTCAAAGAATGAAGAAGATACTTCACCTGAAGAATATCTTCTTTTTTACGGACAAAACTTAAGGCGATAAAATCAATATCTTGTTTAAGACCAAAGAGCAGATCCTCACGATCTTTTTCCGTAAAGGCAGGAGCTGAAACATCACAGTCTGGAAGGTTAATTCCTTTGTTTGACTTTAGCATTCCTCCAACATCAACTTTGATTTTATAAACATCACCGTCGCGCTTAATGGCCGTTGCTCTAAGCAATCCATCATCGAAAAGAATGCGAGCTTGATCGTGACAATCATCAACTAATTTTTCATAAATAGTTGGGATGTAGCGATCTTTGTACTGAGGATACTTTTCTTGGAGTTTGGATGGCCCAATAACCCAATCTTCACCATTTTTAAGTTCTAGCGGTGTAGGAAGTTTATCAACACGAATTTTAGGACCTTGAAGATCGAGTAAAATCGCAATTTCTTTTTTGATATTTTTAGAAGCCTGCCTGATATTTTTTATGGTTTGTGCATGACCTTCGTGAGTTCCGTGACTCATATTAATCCTGGCGACATTAATGCCAGCATTAATTAATTTTTCAATCATTTCTACGGTATTTGAAGCAGGCCCTAATGTGGCCACAATTTTAGCTCGACGCATATTCCCCTCTCTCATTTGAGATAGAATAGCACCAAATGGAGCTAGGCTACAAGGCTCTGATTGTTAGGTTTCCGAGGTTTTAGCGCTTTGACGTTCGCGGCTGGCCCTAATTTCATTGGCGGCCATATTAGAGTTACGAAGTTTTTCCATCTTAATTTCGTATTGTTCAATAAGATTCTCTTTTTCCATTTGCGATTTTTCAGCTAAACGTTGGTACTCATTAGTTAGCATTGAAACTTTTGACTGCATTTCTCTTTGATGCTCAACTCTTTCCGAACTAATCATATTTTCATAACGTTCAGTCATTTTAGTAAGCTGTACATCAGAAGTGTTCTTAGCACTTGCGAGTTTGCGATCAAATTCATTACGAACGGTAGTTAAACTCTTATTAAAATCTCGTTCTTTTGCCTCAATAGCTCGTTTATAATTGCGTTCATCTTCATTTTTCATGTCTTGATAATATTTTGTCATGGCCAATTGTTCAGTCGCGGCCTTCTTTTCAACGTTGGTCAAGCGAGACTCATAATTTTCAATGACTCTCATCATTTCTTGATCTTTCATTTCAAGACGCTTTTCAAGAGAGGTTTCTTTGCGCTCAAATTGCGATTTTAAATCATCCTTAAGCTCTTCTTTTTCATTGCGAACTTGACGTCTCGTATCTTCAAAGAATTGGGTTTGTTCTTTACCCATTTCACGACGAAGTGTTTCAATATTGTTTTGATTATCAGTTTGTAAATTACTAACGTAACGTTGATGCTCGACTTCTTTATTATCTAGCTTATTGGCCAAGTCCTGTCTGGCAGAAAGACTATCTTGCTCTCGAGCCAACTCGGTGCGATTGTATTGAGTTTTGTAGGCTTCAATCGTTTTCTCGTTGTCGTCTTTAAGTTTACCAACATAGTTTTGCTGATACTCTCTAAATTCGGCATTCTTTTTGTCAATATCCTTAGAATGATTAACTTCCATTCCCTTCAATTCATCTTGGTACCCTTGAGCGATTCGTTCATTCAAAAGAGCATTTGTATAATTTCTATTCTCAGATTCATTATTTAAATTCGCGATTTGGTTCTTATAGGTATCATGAATACGCTTTGTATTATCTTGTGCTTTTGTATCAAAACCTTCATTTAAAAGTTTGTTGGTTTGTCTCTCCCAACCAATACGATCATTAGCAAAGTCCTTTTCCATCATTCTCTTTTCGCTCTTACCTTCTCTTGCAATTTTCTGCATTTCCTTTTGATTTCTATCATTAAGAGAGTCAGTCAGTTCTCCAAAATTGGCCTTCATATTATTGATTTCATCGGCCTTATTTTGAAGGAGAATTGTTTTTTGATTATCATGATTATTATTTATTCGACGGATATCCTGCTCTTGAGCAGTTCTCAAAGATTCTTTCTCAAGCTGATGCATGTCGTTTGCTTTATTTTTTGCAATGTTCGCATCTTGGACAAGTGATTGCTTCTCTGTTCGATGAGTATGCATGAGATTCTTCTTCTCACCATCATACTGATCTCTCATAGTGTTCACACTCTTGGTAGTGGTTTTATTCAAAGTATTTAATTGCTCATCAAATTGATGTTGATTTCGAGAAATCCCTTCATCAAAACGTTGCTTAATATTTTCTCTGTGAACAGTATCAAGTTTATCACGCTCACGCTTTGCAACTTCAAAGGCGTCACTGATTTCATTTAGCTTTTGATTGTATTGATTTTTGGTTGTACTTTTGTCGCGATTAAATTCAGTTTTTGACTCATCCAACTCTTTGCGAAATCGATCAGTACGACGTGCTATTTCTTCTGATGTTTGGCGATCGAAGCGATCGACGTTACGAGCATTCTGCTCTTCCAGATCACTTTTTTGTTCTTTGAAAACGTTGAGTTGATTATTTTCTTTTGTCTTATGGAGCTTTTCTAGGTCTTCAGCCTTCTCATCATAGTTCTTACGAACTTCATTCGCTGAGTCTCGATACTGCTGTCTCGCTTGTGAAAGTCTGCTGTTGTAGTCGTTAATATCCACTCAAATCCTTCCTCATCCTGAGGGTTCACCTTTCTATTATAGGTTCTAAGACAAAAAAAAACGCCCGGGGTCAAATTTTCCCGCGGGCGTCCTAAAGATGAGTAAATTGAGTAACTATTTAAGGTCTTCGTCGATTAATTCTGCAAAGACTTCAAGTGGTTGCGCCCCATTGACGACTTTACCGTTGACGAAAAAGGTCGGAGTTGATTTTACTTCGACTTCTTTCCCATCTTCCATGTCTTGGTCGATTTTAGCGTTATGCTTATCACTCATTAAACATTTATTAAATTCTTCAAGCCTGAGTCCAATCGCCTTTGCCTTAGCTTTGAGACCATCGACATTAAGTCCTGCTTGGTCTGCGAACATAGCATCATGCATTTTCCAAAAGCTATCTGCACTTTGTTCAAAGGCACACATACCAGCAACGGCAGCGATCTTAGCGTGCTCATGAAACGGAAGTGGAAAGTTTTTGTATACGACATTTACTTTCTTACCATATTTTTCCTTCACTTCTTTAATCGTCTCCGCTGCTTTTGAGCAGAAAGGGCATTGAAAGTCAGAGAATTCAACGATCGTAACTTGCTCTCCCCCTTTGCCAGTTGCAGGAGACCCTTCTGTTTTAACATTGAAACGTGGAGATTCTGGCTTTTTCAAATAAATCTCAACAGGATTCTTTTGAGTCATTTTCCCTAGCCATACGTCGACAGCTCCTTTTTTCTTTTCCATCGTCAAGAAGCCCTTTACTCTTTCTTTGAGCTCAGGAGTCAAAGATTCTTTAGGAATGCCTCTCTCTTTCACAAATTTATCAACTTCAGCGCTGCTGATTTTTATATCTTTAGCGATTACTTTTTCTAGAAATTCATCGTTAGTTAAATTTTTCTTCTCAGGATGAGCATTCATAAATTTTTCAAGAATTAATGAACGAAGTTTATTCATTTTAAGTTCGTAAACTTTCATTTCAGCTTCGTAAATTTCACTTGTGATTCCTGTGACCATTTCGCTTTCAGTAATTTCTTGGCCATTAATTTTTGCCACAACACCAGTTTTTGGGGCGTCTTTATAAACGAAGTTTGGTTTTGATTCAGCTTCTTTGGTACATGCAATAGCAACGATAAGCGATGCTGCAACCCCAAAAGATATCAATGTGGATTTTCCCAATTGCATAGTTACTCCTTAAATGAAGAAAAATAATATGGAAAATGATAACTCAGGGTGAGCTAAGATGGCGACAATTCTCGAATAAATTGACAATAAATTGAACTAGATTCCATCAATTCGTGATGATTTCCTGACGATACTAATCGGCCTTTGTCCATAACGATAATTCTATCGGAACTTTTTATGGTTTCTAGACGATGAGCTACGATAATGGTTAATGCTTTACGCTGAATCATTAAGACGAGTTTGCGAAGTGCTTCCTCAAGCTCAGAATCCAAGCCTGATGAAATTTCATCGAAGAGCACAACTGGCTTATTTAAATAACAAGCGCGTAGACCTGCAAGCAATTGCTTTTGTCCCATTGATAACTCTCCCACTTTGAGCTGAGTATCAAGTTGAATTCCCCAACGTTTTAAATAAGGAATCATTGTCGTTGCTTCATTCCAGAAACTTTCAAGTTCTGGACTGACTTGATCTTCAAAGTTCAGATTAAATGCGACTGTAGTAGAGAAAAGATGAGAATCTTGAGAAACGATTCCCACTTGTCTTCTATACTTAGCCTGAGCTTTTGGATCATGATCAAGAGGAATTTTTCTGGCATTGTCAGACAACAAATGAATATCCATTTTCGTTGGCAAAATATTAGCTGCAATAATATTGAGTACTGTACTTTTTCCAGATCCAGAGAGGCCAACGATCCCAATTAACTCTCCACATTTTCCTTCAAAGTGAACATCCTTAATGGCGAAAGCTTCCTCACCTTCGAGATTGGGATATTCAAATGAATCAATATTGACATTTAATCGGTCAAACACAAAGTCAGGAGTTAAACCATTTTCTTGAGAAGGATTTAAAGCATCTAAAAACTCTGCAATTCTTACCACTCCTGATTGGGCCCTTTGAATATTGGCGATCTTCCCGGAAATCTCTTTTAAAGGATTTATTGAACGCTGAATAAGATCCACAAGAGCAAACACAATCGCAGCTTCAGTTAATTTTGAATAAGGAGAAATGAGAAAAACGAAGGCAAGTAAAAGAGGATAAAGAGACTCCGCAACAGAGTAATAAGCAGCATCCCAAAAATTATATCTCAATTGTGTCTTTAGAAAATCTTCTGAAGCCACATTAGTTTTTTGCGAACCATAGCCACTATGATTGCTGTAAAAAGCTTCTTTTAATCCGCCGACAACATCGGCGACAGCACGAGAGAGCTTTCCGCGAGAAGTTCGAACTGCCATAAACACATCTCGCAAACCACGAGATCCCCATAATAAAACCGCAAGGGCTCCAATTTCAAAGAGAGAAAGTGAAATACCGGAGATGAGATTTAGCCCAATAAAACTGATGAGACTTGAAACAACGAAAAAAAGATCGATGATAATTCCAAAAGACCCCGAGGTGACAAGCTCGCGAATAGATTCTGTGTCTGTCATGACTCTGGCCAAAACTTCACCGAGTGGAAATTTTTCTTTCAATGCTTTTTCTTGCTTGCTCTCATCCATTCCTTCATGGGTCAAGATCCATGATCGGTAACAAGATAGGCGTAAATGGTTCATCACACCATAGACAAAACGATTGATGGCATATTGGTAGGCCACTCGATTAAGGTAAATTCCTACGAATAAAAAAAGAAGAATTTTTAAAGTCGCACCAAACTGTGGGCTTCCATATGATCTTGCCAATTCTGCAGTGTAACGAGGAAGCTCAAGACCTAAAAAGCTCGAGATCCCTAACGTGAAGACAATAACAGCGATCCATCGTGAAACGCCTTTAAATCGAAACAGCTCAAACCATCTGTTTTTCGAAATGCTCATATGTTTGAGTTCCTTCTTTTAAGAGGTTTGACGTTAATCCAGATTCAAGCACTTTCCCTTTGTCTCCTAGAAGCACAACGAAGTCGCAATAGCGCAAAGTAGATAGGCGATGTGTGGAGAGATAAATGATCTTATGCTGAAGCACTGGATGCACTTTTATTTTTTTTATAATGTCGCGCTCAAGAATAAGATCGACCGAAGAAAAGGGGTCATCCCAATAAAGAACTTGGCCACCTGACAACAAAGATCGAACGAGGGCCATGCGTTTACTTTGACCACCTGATAGGCGAACACCATTTTCACCGAGTTCCATTTTCATCAGACCTTGAAAATCTTTATTGAGTTCTTGAAGTCCGAAAAGTTCTAACAGTTCTTTTGCCAAGATGAGATCCTGATCACTTGGCCGATGCCCTAAGAAGAGATTTGCCGTCATAGAATCATTATAAACATAAGGCTCTTGAGAGACATAAGATAATGACTGCTCTTGAACTCTTCCCCACTCTGCCAATTGATTTAAAAAAGTCGTTTTTCCACAACCAGTGTTACCTGCAATCGCAAACCAACCTGATTTTAGAACAGGAACCACGATTTGTTTGTCCCATAGCTCTACTGTCACTTCATCTTTCTTTTGACTATTAAGATTTCTAAGTTGAAGTTCCATCGGAGAGGACTGACAACTTTGTTGATAAAGTTCACACATGCGCTTCCACGCCCCCCAGCTTCGAGCGAAAACCATTCCGATCCACGAAACAAACATCATCGGCTCAAGAAAAAGGAAAACAAATCCCGAAAACCAAATGAGCATACTAGCGCCCAACTGCTGATCATTGATGAGATAAGCTCCCCATATGAGAGAGAGACCAATTCCTAGCGGAATAAGAGGGATGGTAAATGAAATACGATTTGAAGCTTGAAAAACTTTAAAGAGTTCGTTTTGAGAAACGCGGTCAAAAGCCGAAACAAACGAGTCTTCGGCGTGAAAATTGCGAATTGTTTTTTTACCGTTGTAGCTTTCCATAATAAAGTTTTGAACTTCACCTTGAAGGTCCTGAGCAAAACGAAAGTGGTGACGATTTTGACTAGCGACAATAGTAAACATTACAAAAGTGATCAGCATCGGAGAGAAGGCAATCAATAAAGTTGGAGCTCCTTCCAAGACTTTAGGAATGAGAACAATCAAAGCTATTAACATATTCATCATTTGCAAAACAGCAAAGCCAATGAGGGCCCGAACATTTTCTAGGTCGTTAGATAAAACTTGATAAATTTGGCCACGGCCACGAGAGAAAAAACGTGAAGGCGAAACTTTTTCTAAAGATTCCATCATCTCTAGTCGTAAATCTCTTTCCAAAATTCTTGCGGGGTAAAAAAAGAGCCAACGAGAAGCTGTTCTAAAAGTAATAATAGCGGCAGCGAATATCAGAAAAAGCCAGGGAGAAATGACGATATTTTTTCCTTGAATCATCTCGGCCAAATCGCGGGCCATGCCTGGTAGCTTGGCCAAAATAAATTGAGTCATAAATAGACTCACTGCGGCGCCTATATAATAGCCCCAATAGCGTCTGAACTGGACAAGGAACAGTTTTGTGAGTGAAAGATCAAAGTAAGATCGCATAGAACGACATAATAGTTTGAAAATTGGGGAGTGTCATGGGAAATGAGGTTGACGATAATTGGGCAATTACTTTATATTGTCCTTTCTTCTTGGCCCATAGCTCAGTGGTAGAGCACTACCTTGACATGGTAGGGGTCTGCAGTTCGATCCTGCATGGGCCAACCATTTTTTGTATCACCATTTTTTTTGTGATTTGTCCGCCTATGCCTTGCAGGCGCTAACGCTACTGCAAGTCACAACGGTAAAGCGACCGTCAAATTGCTATCGCAATTTTTTCTATGATTTGTCCGCCTATGCCTTGCAGGCGCTAACGCTACTGCAAGTCACAACGGTAAAGCGACCGTCAAATTGCTATCGCAATTTGCACGTGTCGCATCAAGCGGATTTTTTAAATTTTAAATCATTTAGCTTCTTTTGCATGAGATGAATTCTCTTTTGGCGAGCTTCCTCTTGCGACAACGGTTTATTACCAAAAAGTGGAAAACCAATAGGGACTTGGTGATCTTTATGAAGTCGAGCAATGATACCTAAACTTTGTGCATTAATGGTCTGCACTTCTTTCATCAAATTGACAAAAAATTGAATTCCAGCAGTAGGCTTTCTTTGTATCCATTCATAAAAATCATCAACAGTAACTTTTACTTCTTCAATATTTGATTTTGCAAAAATTTCAAAAGGTGATTGGTGAATTCCTGAGAGCGAAAAATCTCCGTAAAAGTCTCCACGACTCAGATCACGAATTTCCATTAATTTTGTGTTGAGATTTTTATAAACAATGGCCTGGCCATCTATAATAATGGAAAATTCGAGACAGGGTTCATTCTCTTGCAACATTCTCTGGCCTTTATTCCATTCGTATACTTTTGATTTTCGCAAGAGGGCTTCTACATCTGAAGCGTCCATTTCTCCAAAGAGAGAACAACCTCGCATTCGCTGATAGAGTGTCATAGTTAAGTCCTTTTGAGGGATTCTTAAAGCTCGCTCATTATGAACTCAATTGCTGAATTAACAAAACTCCTTACTGGCGACTCCTAAGCTACCAATAATTCATTTGCACAAAAAAAAGAAAGTGCCCAGAATTTGGGCCAAAAAAGAGAAATTAAAAACTCAATCCGATACCGGCCTTGAGTTCAGTATTTTTGTCTTCGTTCCCAACTGAAGTGTAGCTGACGAAGAGTCGATCAACGATTTTTACTTTGCGATAGTCAAATTGATATCCTAGGCCAAAACCCATGGTAGAAAAAGCTCCGCCTGTTGAGCTATTCCATTTTTGTATTCCTAATCCACCATCAACATAAAAACTTTCTCCCACAAAATATTCTGCATAGGCTGCAAAATCGAGAACTAAAAATGTTTCAGCGGTCGTATCAATATTAGCTTTAACAAAATGGCCACCGGCATGACCTCTCATACCCCAACTATTCTTGAATCTATAGCGAGGAGTCCAAGCAATATCAGTTGTCGAAAGAGTATTGGCCTCTTTGTCAGTGACTTTAGCGATTGCGCCTGTAAATGAGAGCGGAAGAAATGATTGGCGATACTCATCTAAGACTTCCAATTCTTCTTTCGGTCGAATTTTAAAAACAGTCGTTCTACCATCGAGAGACTTATTTTGTTCGAGGACATAACGAGATTCTGCTTTTATATCATCCATTTGTTTTAAGTCTTCTTTTTCAGAAAACTCTTGAAATTCTTCCAGATATTTTTGACTTTTTGAGGGCGTTATTTTCCTTTCAACTACTTTGATCGGAGCCTTTTTCTTTATGCTATTTTCGACGGTTTGTAATTTAGGTTTACTTGAAGCACGATCAATTTTTAATTGTCTTTCAGTCTTAACAACTGCTGATGCTACTTTTGTTTTAGGAGACATTTTTTTTAATTGTTTCGCCAATCTATTGATTTCAACTTTTCTATTGAAGTTTTTATTTGAAAGAACGCATTCATATTCACGATGACAAAGGGATTGCTCTCCGTCATTTGCGCAGTTCCATTTCGATTTAGCACGAGGAAGATAAAACCCTCGACAAGTCTTATCCCCTTTCATCAATTGCCATTCTGCTTTTGTTTGGTAGTAAGAAATGGAATGAGAATAACTCTTCACTTCGAGTTTAAAAGTTGTGCCTTTTTGCGCCCAAGTTAAAGGGATCACCACGACGGCAGCAAGCAATATCAGAGGCAAGATAAACGACTTCATGTCGGAAATTCTCCTAGTGGCATAAGTCTATGATAACGCATAAGTTGGAGTGCCTCGCGGAGTTGTCACTTCTTGCCTAGAGAGGTTGACTTTAAAGCCTCAAGAATAACCGTCTAAATCAATCTAAAACTTCGTAATTATTAAAGAAAGCGTGGATCTCAAGCCTTCGATCTGGAATCCAAGGCTTAAAATGACGAGATGAGAAGTCAAAACTTATGGAATTTACTCCCTTTCCGATAAGTTTTAGTGGAGGAATTGGGTGCATAAATCGACTCTCGCTCTCTATAGCGTTTTGATCGCATTGCTCGTCGGCTGCGTGGCCGGAGAAGTTGGAGAAAAAAAAGTTCTTCCTGGCGTAGTCGCGCTTTCACTTAGTTCAATCTCTCCTAGCGCGGGTAATCCCACAGGTGGCACGAGTGTCACTCTTACGGGATCAGGTTTTCAAAGTTCAATGGCCATCATGATTGGTGGTGCTCCCTGTACGATTACAAGTTCATCTGCAAGCTCAGCAACATGTACGACAGCAGGACATTCAATCGGCACAGTCGATGTTTTTGTTATTAGATCCGATGGTGATAATGACACTTTAACTAATGGCTACACTTATCAAAATGCACCAACACTCACATCAGTCACTCCTAACTTAGGAACAAATACAGGCTCAACCGGAATTGCATTGACCGGTACTGGATTTCTAAGCGGAGCCACCGTAACTGTTGGCAGCTTGCCATGCTCTGGCGTCACTGTCGTAGGACCAACTAGTATTACTTGTACAATTCCAAGTTGTGGAGCTTCATGTCCCTACGCCAATGCCGTAGTCAACGTCGCTGTAACAAACTCGGATGGCCAAGCTTCAGGAACACAAACATACACTTTTGCCGATACACCAATCATTAGTTCTGTAACAAAAAATGCAGGGGCCCTTGCCGGCGGTGGAACAATTGTCATCGCGGGAAATTATTTCAAGCCCGTTGGAGTGACTCCTCCAACTGTAGATATTGGTGGGGCAGCTTGTGTTGTCAATGCCGGACTTACGACTAATACGAGTATTACTTGTGTGACATCGGTAAACACGGCAGGAGCTAAAACGGTTTCTGTGACGAATGAAGTTTCACTGACAGGAACTCTCGCTTCAGGTTTTACTTATCAAGCCGCTCCTACAATTACTTCACTTTCTTTAAATGCAGGTAACCCAACTGGTGGCTATACAACAACAATAACTGGAACTAATTTTGATGTTGCAAATGGAGCAGTCATAAGTGTGGGCGGAACGGCCTGTACAACTTCTTCTGTTGTAAGTACAACATCTGCGACATGTCAGGTTCCAGCAGGAGCATTGGGTGCAACAACTCTTACTTTTGTAAACAACGATGCTAACTCACAGGCCGTTGCAGCTCCACCAACTTTCACTTATCAAAATGCACCAACGCTTACCGAAATTCACGATAAAGTGCTATGTGATGCCAGCGGTACACCTTCTGCGTGTACTAACAAAGTAAGTGCAGGACCCCTCGCCGGAGGCAGACAAGTTTATCTCATCGGAACCGGTTTCGTATCAGGAGCGACAGTTACAATTAACGGTACTTCATGTGGAACTCTCACTGTTGATAGTGCGACACAAATTACTTGCACCACTCCTGCAAATCCTGCTGGAACCTATGATGTGGTTGTAACAAATGCTGACGGGCAAACTGTAACGCTCTCTTCTGCCTATCTCTACAGAGCAGCTCCAACCATTACCAGCTTTACTCCAAATGCAGGGGCTCTTGGTGGATTAACTTCAATGACAATAAACGGAACAGGCTTTCTCGCAGGTGCTGTCGTAACTTTTGATATCGGTGGAACTCCTGCAGTATGCTCATCCCCTTCTATAACAAGTACACAAATTACTTGTGCAACAGTTGCCCACGTGGCCGCTTCAGTAAATATCACTGTAACAAATACTGATAATCAATCAGCGACTTCAGCTACCAATTACACTTACCAAGGCCCTCCGGTATTTACATCTCCAAGTCCTAATGGAGGTACAATTAATGGGTTCCAATTGCTTACGATAACAGGGAGTGGTTTCGATACAGTTAATGGTATGTCTATCTTAGTTGGTGGCAATACCTGTTCGAGTCCTACAGTTGTCAATCCAACAACGGTCACTTGTACGACACCGACTCATGCTTTAGGCACGGTTGATATTACACTCACAAATCTCGATGGTGATTCACAAAGTGTTACGGCCACGAATGTCTACACTTATCAATCCCCACCTTCAATCTCTCAAATTTTTGATAAAGTTTTATGTGATGCCAGTGGTGTTGTTCCCTCATGTACAGATAAGATCGCTTCAGAAAGCATCAATGGTGGCAATGTTGTTTATATCACTGGAAGCAATTTTTTAGCAGGAGCGACTGTAACGATTGGTGGTAATGCCTGTACTGCCCCAACTGTTGTTTCTTCAACTCTCATTACTTGTACGACTCCCGCTTCTGCGACAACTGGTGCTAAAACTTTGGTTGTCACAAATTATGATGCTCAAACATCTACAAAATTTAATGCCTACACATATCAATCACCACCAACGATAACTGCCATAACTCCTAACACTGGCTCAAGTGCAGGTTCAGGAACTATCGTTGTTCAGGGGACAAATTTTGATGTTGCCAATGGAGTAACCGTTACCGTTAATGGAAATCCTTGTTCTCCAACATTTTCACTTACACCCACTTCAGTTAGCTGTATGACTCCAGCGATTGGTGGTGGAGCACTAGCGACTCCTTATGATGTAGTCCTCACTTTAAAAGATGGAGATGCTCAAGCGACCACCAGTGTCGGTTCATTTACCTATATAGCTGCGCCGACTGTCAGCAATATTTCGCCAAACGTAGGACCAACAACTGGTGGCCAGTCAGTAACCATTACGGGAACCGGATTTGATACTGCAAATGGGGCAACAGTAACCATTGCTGGAGCCACCTGCACTTCTCCTGTCGTCGTTAGTTCAACGACAATTACCTGTACAACGGGTGTTAGCACTGCAGGTACTAATAATGTTGTTGTTACAAATACAGATGCCAACTTGCAATCAGGAACATTAGTTAGTGGATACACTTATCAAATAAAACCTATTATCGCGAATATTGTACCAAGTTCAGGAGCCCTTGCGGGAGGTTCACTGGTTACAGTTAATGGGAGTGGTTTTGTCGATAACACAATAACATCGATCTCTATCAATAGCTTACCTTGTGTCGTTCAAGCCGGAGTTACGTACACTCAGCTCACTTGTATCACGGGGGGACCAAATGCAGAGGGAACATATTCTGCTACCGTCACAAATTCAAATGATGGACAAAATTCTACAACGGCCAATGCCTTTACTTATTATGCTGCTCCTACAATTTCGACGATTGCTCCAAGTTATGGACCAGTCACTGGATCTGGCCCATCATTTAGAATCTATGGAACCAAGTTTATCCAAATCGGAGCAACAGTTCCTATTATCCGTTTCGATCCAGGGGGAAGCCCGGTCGACTGCGCCACTGTAACGGTCATTGATTCTACTACATTAGAGTGTGCAAGTACTCCCGCGCATGCTGCAGGTTATGTTACTGTTCGAGTTATCAATCCAGATGGAGATGCTCAGCAAGTAGATTTTCCTTTAGGGTTTAGCTTTTGGGCACAACCCACTGTGGCTTCTGTTGATATTCCCAATGGACCGGCAAGCGGTGGAACAAATATTACCATTACTGGAACAGGATTTGGTGGAGCGACAAGTGCAACAGTTGGTGGAGTTGCATGCACTAGTTTTGCCATCGTTGATGCGAACAATGTGACTTGTACGACTGGTAATAAAGGAAACACAACGACGATTGCTGCTTCAGATATTATTGTCTCAACGTTTGATGGCCAGTCAGGAACATTAAGCTCAGCTTTTACTTATAATCCTCCTCCGAGAATTGATACCGTTGCTAATACTGCGACTCCTACAGTTAGCGCAGGTCCTCTGGCCGGAGGAACAAATATTACAATTACTGGAGATTTCTTTGTCGCTGGAGCGACGGTTTCAGTCGGGGCAGTGACCTGTACAACGCCAGTTATCGCAGCAACATCTATTACCTGTGATACAGGAATAAATACGGCAGGATTAAAAGATGTCGTCGTCACTAATCCCGATGGCCAATCATTTACATTGAGCAATTCGTTTACTTATAGAGCAGCTCCAACCATTTCGGGTGTCGCTTTAAGTGCCGGGGCCCTTGGTGGTGGAACAACTATTACTTTAACGGGAACTGGATTTATTGCTAATGCAATCGTTGATATAGATCCTGCAGGAACATCTGCAAGTTGCGGTTCAGTTTCTGTTGTCAGTCCAACTTCAATTACATGTACGACCTCGGCCCATGCCGCTGGTACTTTTGATGTCAGAGTAACTAATGAAGAAGGACAAGCAGGAACACTTGCTAGTTCTTATACTTATCAAGCTGCTCCAACTGTCGGCTCACTTTCAGTTTCAAATGGTGCTTCTGGTGGTGGCACTGCCATGACTATAACGGGAACAGGATTTTTAACAGGTGCAACAGTTGACTTTGGTGGGTCTTCTTGTGGAACAGTCGTCGTTGTATCGTTGACTTCTATTACATGTACGACTTCAACCCATGCAAACGGAGTCGTCACTGTCACCGTCACCAATGCTGATACGCAATCGGGATCACTTGCGAGTTCATTTACTTATCAGGGAGCACCTACAATCTCGGGCGTCTCTCCTTCGGGTGGGGACATTGCCGGTGGCACATTGATTACGATTAGTGGAGACCAGTATTTTGCAGGAGCCTCAGTGACTCTTGATGTGGCAGGAACACCCGCTGCTTGTGGAGGAGTTACTGTTGTTAATATCAATACAATTACCTGTACTACTGTTGCCCACGCCGCTGGCCCAGTAAGCGTTCGTGTTCTCAATACAGATACACAAGCAGGAACTCTTGCCAATGGATTTACTTATCGACCTCCTCCGACAGTTTCTTTGATCTCTCCAACCGGAGGACCTACAGCAGGTGGAACGCCTGTGACGATTTCAGGGGCAAACTTTATTTCGGGTTCAACTGTAACATTAGGTGGAGTGGCCTGTACTTCGCCGACTTTTGTAAGTGCGGCAACTCTTACTTGTACGAGTGGCGGCCCTGGAGCAGGACTAGGAGATGTTGTCGTAACATTACCTGATAATCAAACCGGAACTCTTTCAAATGGATTTACTTATCAAAATCCACCGACCGTAACTTCACTGGATATTATTACTGGTTCTACTTCAGGTGGTTTAATGATTACTTTGACGGGAACAGGATTTGTTACGGGGGCGAGTATCTCTTTAGGTGGCGTGGCCTGTACCAGTCCAACTTATGTCAATGCCACGACTTATACATGTGTCACTCCAGCAAAAGCAGCTGGCACCTATAGTATTACTCTCACTAATGCTGATTCACAAAGTGCGACTCTGGGAAGTGCCTTTACCTACGTTTCGATGGCACAACTCCAATGGCAACGTGGAACCGTTTCTCCTAACCCTCCTGACCCTGATACTTTTGGGCCAGCGGCCATTAATATCACACATACCTATACATTGAAAAACGTTGGTAATGCTGTCAGTAGCACAGTTACAGTTTCTATAGGTGGCACAAATGCTACAGGTTGGTTTAAAGGAACTGATACTTGTTCCTCTAGTGCTTTAGCTGCTGGAGCAAGTTGTACTGTTCAAGCAACATTCCTCGGAGGTGGTTTACCCACTGGTGCCTACACTGCAACTTTAGATGTTACAGCAACTTCTGGAGGAAGTGACTCCAATACAATGAACGGGAGCGTTCCATGAGAAATCTTATTTTATTTTTACTTTTTACCCAATCAGCATTTGCTTCGGATGTACAAATATGTTTTGAAACCGCCAATCATTATGGAGATGGAAATCAGTTTATGGACATTCCCAAAGATTGTTTCGAAACATTAAGCGATAGAAATGCTCCCACCGTCACAGATGAAAAATGGTCTGTTGTAGGTGAAAATAATCTCATTATGATCAAAGATCTTCAAAGCACTAAAGTCACATCTATCGCTGGCAGCTATTCAGAAATTGATGATATTAAATCCATGCTGATCGATTCTGATCGCGATGAGCTTTATGTTCTTTCTAGCCGTGGTGAAATTAAAGTTTATTGGTTAAAACTTCCTGGCAACGTCGCACCAAGAAGAATCATTAGAAATCCAGAAGGCTCGAGTATCGATAAAATGGTTCTCGATCCTAGCAAAGGTCAATTATGGCTTTATGGTTCAAGCGCAGAAGAACTAGTGGCCATTAATCGCGATGCAAATCTCATGATGCCGCCAGAAAAGCAAAAGCTAAAAATCCTTTCTCGTCACCCTGCTTCACAAGTTGAAGAGCTCAGCTTTGACAAAGATAGCAAAAAAATTAATTTCAAGACGCGTCAAGGGCGCAGAATGATAGTCGAAGACTGAGGATTTCCTTTTCCCATATCCTTTAAAAACTGATACTTTAGGCTTCAATTAGGGGAGTCCAAATTATGAGTAATTGTCACATTCATCGTGAAGCTATCGATGCTGTTAAAAACTTTTCTCTTCCTCAAGAATTACCTTTTGGTAAAACGATAGCTCCCGTTATGGTTAAAGTTCATTACAACAAAGGTGAATGGAGTAAATCAGAACTTCTTCCCTACTCTCCATTAACATTAGATCCAACGTGCAAAGTTCTTCATTATGCCCAAGAAATCTTTGAAGGAATGAAAGCTTATCGTGTTGAAGGACAAGGTCCGCTCTTATTTAGACCCGAAGAAAATTTACAACGCTTTAATATGTCGGCAAGAAGAATGGCGATGCCAGAAGTTCCTGAAGAAATTTTTATGGGAGCAGTTGAGGCCATCGTTGGTGCCTGCGCGCCAATAATTCCCCGTCGTAGTGGCGAGTCTCTTTATATTCGTCCTTTTATGTTTGCGAGTGAAAATGGTCTGGGAATAAAGCCCGCTGAACATTTTATTTTTCTCGTAGTTGCTTCACCTTCTGGCGCCTATTTTTCAGGCGGCAGTGTTCAAGTTCAAATCGAACGTGAAGCGATTCGTGCCTGTCCAGATGGTGTTGGTTTTGCCAAAACAGGTGGCAATTATGCCGCTTCCCTTCTTTCTATGATTGAAGCGAAAAAACAAGGTTACGATCAAGTCTTGTGGTTAGATGCTCTTCACAAGAGAGATGTTGAAGAACTCTCAGGAATGAATTTCTTTGCTGTTTATAATAATCGCTTAGTAACACCAAAACTTACGTCAACTATTTTAAATGGGATCACTAGAAAATCTCTCATTCAATTGGCCCGTCATCAAGGCTTCCAAGTGGACGAAGAAACGATAAGTATTGATCAAATCATTGCCGATATTCAATCTGGAAAAATTACTGAAGCTTTCGCTTGCGGAACTGCTGTGATCATAACCCCTATCTCTCATCTTGGAGAGAAAGATGGAACTCGTTATGCCCTTCCACAAGCTGTTGGAGAGGTTTCGATGAAGCTTCGCAACGCTCTTCTCGATCTTCAAGAAGGACGTGCCCAAGATACATTTGAATGGGTAAAGAAAGTCGCCCCTTTGGCCTAAAGTAAATGAGATTCCTCAGGGTGCGACTGAACTAAAAAGCTCGAATATTACAATACCAGCGCAACTATCCACTTCACAAACTCTCCTTTACACTAATATTCAACTCGTTCCTAAAAAATGTGACATGTCACATTTTGGACTTGAGATTCGTATACCGGGTAATGAAGAGTGAAATCGGATCAAGAACTTATGATTGCTTATATTAGTGGAGACCAACAGGCCTTCTCAGAGCTATATACACGATACAAACCACGTGTTTACGGATACTTATCTCAAAAAGTAGCTCCTACAGAGCGAGATGATCTGTTCCAAAGTGTCTTCATGAAGCTTCATCATAAGAAGCACTTGTTTAAGCCGGAATATGCTTTTGCCCCTTGGTTCTTCACTTTGATTAAGCATGAAATAATTGATGTTGCCCGGAGAAATTCGAAGCGGACTACTGAGCCATTATTTGAAGAGCAACACTTTCAAGACGATCAAACGGGACAGTCCGATAGTGTTGAGAAAATTGAAAGTTTAAATCTCAATGAGCAAGACCAAAAGCTCCTCTACTTGAAGTTTGTTGAAGGTAAAGGATATCAGGAACTCGAATTAGAATTTTCAAGTAAAGCTGCAACTCTTCGAAAGAGAGTTAGCCGTTTGCTTGAAAAATTAAAATGGAGGGATTCACATGAGTGAAAAGGAATTTATAAAATTCATGAAGGCCAATCAATCCCCATCTCAAAATTTAGATGAATTGGTGATCGCTCATCAGGGCAATCTTTTTGCCCAAGACAGAATTATTGTTTTTTCAAAAGTCGTTGCTATTCATGCTCTCGCAGGAACTGCAACATTGGCAGTATGTCCTCAGTTTGGCTGGAATCCTTTTGGAGCGAATCCACAAACTATGCATATCTTTATGGGCTATGGGATGTGGGCCTGTGGACTTTTTTGTGGTTCCCTCTTTATGGTTCTCGGGGCTTTTTTAAAGCTCGTCCTTTTGCAAAAATCCAGCGTGAGTCTTTATTACCGTAACGGTATAAAGAACTCTTTTATGCTTTCGAGTCTCTTTCTTTTTATGATGATGACAGCTGGCGCGATGACCTCAAGTGATAATATCTTTTTAGGTTTTGTCTTTGCTCTTTTTTGGTGGTTAGGAGCTTTAATAGCGGAAACTCTCTCTTTTGGTGCTCAAAAGTTATTTCATCAAATTCAATAAAAAAGGCCCTCCGAAGAGGGCCTAATCTTTTTAACTTTTAGATTTTCTTAATGTCCGCCCAAGCTATCTAAACTTGGAATGAGTTGGAAGCACAAGATACAAATGATAGTTGGGCCAATAGCTCCCATTAAAATTCCCAATGGAGAGATATTATTGTCTTTGAATGATCCCTTCAAAATTCCGAAACCTGCTGGGTTTGGAGCATTGGCGATAACCGTTAAACCACCACCAGTCACTGCACCTGCAACGAGGTTGTATTTTGCAGAATCTGAAAGTTCAACGAGTGAACCGAGATAAGTAAGAGCAGCGTTATCTGTAATGGCAGTTAAACCAGTTGCTCCAAAATAAAGAGCAAGGTCACCCATTTTTGTAATGACTTCTTGTAGCCACCACTGTTGTTGCGTACCGAGCACGACGAGACCACCAAGGAAGAATCCAACTAAAAGAGATTCTTTGAGCTTTGCTTTGTCTTGATATTCTTCAGTAACAACCATGAAGCCTAAGAAGAATAAAAAGAGTCCTAAGAAGAAAACCATGTGGTGAGCAGTATAAACAACAAGGGCCAAGAAAAGGATATGAATAAGAGTCATCCACCAAGTTGGAACCATGTAGTTGTCATGCTTTTGCTTAATGATAAGTTTACCCTGTAGTTCACCTTTGAAAATGAAGGCCATAGCAACTGTTGAAATGATAACAGCGATCGCAGCTTTATATCCGAAGAATTCTAACATGTGGGCCATTCCCCAATGCCACTTACTCGCTACCATTAAAACTGGAGGAGCTGCAAAGTGAGTGAGAGTTCCACCAACTGAAACGTTTACAAAAAGCAATCCGATTGTTGCGTACTTAAATTTGTCAGACATTTCGTTCGAATAGAAATAATCGAGAAGAATCAAAGCTGTCACAGTCATCGCCGCAGGCTCAGTAATGAATGATCCCAAAAGAGGACCCATAACGAGGGCAGAAATATAAAATCCCATCTTTGGGGGCAATGGAATAAGTTTCGCAAACATCGTAATAACTTTTTCAGCGAGAAGAATAATGGGACGTGTTCCGGCCATACACATAATGACGAAAACAAAAGCTGGTTCAGTAAAATTCAAGCTTTCGAGATAATGAATAGCTCCGCCGATCACTGCATGGTGCTCATCATAAACAACGAATCCTTCATGGAAAGAAAAAATGATGATAAAGAGAGCGCTCCAAATGCCGAAAACAGCTTCAACTTCTCCTAAAAAGTGAAAGAGGTTTTCACCGATAGAGCCTTCTGGATACTTGTGGGCCAGATGTTGAAATTTAGAAACGAGAAATGTGTGCAGTACGGCCAATGCGAACAATGCCGTCCCCCACATCTGAACGAAAGTCGGGTTCATAAACTTACTCCTGAAAAGGTAGATGATTTAAATCAATGATATCACTCGAATCAAATGACGCAATAAAAAAGCCCCCAATTTTGGGGGCTTAATTAATTCGCAATGCGTAAAGTTAAAAATTAGCCGTCAAAACCAATTGAACCGACGGGACAAGCTTCCATTTGCTCTTTGCACAACTCGATTTCTTCTGGAGTTGCTGGTTGCTTATAGACGTAAGCATTTCCGTCTTCATCTTCAGTAAAAAAATCAGGAGCCCCTGTATAGCAAACGTTGCAAGCAATACAGCCCTCGCCATTATCATCATCTGGATCAGTACAATACCAAGCGCCAGGAATATTTTTTTTGTGCTTAAGGTTCTTATTAGACATGGGAGTCTCCTATTTGGATAAAAGTCTGAAATATCTGATTTAAGGGCTCAAAAGTAACTCAAATCTCTTCGAATGTGAAGAGTGTCTGAAGATTGTTTAATGATCTTTTCTCGCGAAGGCCCTTGAGTTTCACCCGAGTTCTTGAAATTATATTCCCTTTCTAGAAAGTGACCTACTTAGAGGAGTGTTTCATGTCTCAAACTCTTAATCGTGCTCAAGCTTGGGCCCAAAATTCTTTTTTCGAACAAAGCTCACGTGATGAGATCAAGAAGTTGATCGACAATAAAGATTTAGCCGAAATTGAAGAACGCTTTTACCGCGAACTAGAATTTGGAACAGGTGGCTTACGAGGAATTTTAGGAGCCGGCGCCAATCGCATGAATAAGTACAACGTCCGAAAAGCTTCTCACGCTCTAGCGACAACGATTAAAAAAAGTTTACCAGAACCTTGGTCTGTGGCCATTAGTTATGACTCTCGCCACTTCTCTTTTGAATTTGCCAAAGAAGCAGCAAGTGTTTTTGCGGCCAATGGTATGAAAGCATTGATCTACCAAAGAATGAATCCAGTGGCACTCGCTTCATTTGCCGTTCGTCATAATAATTGTTCAGCAGGAATTATGGTTACAGCTAGTCACAACCCTCCTAAATACAATGGTTATAAAGTCTTTTGGAATGATGGGGCTCAAGTAACTCCTCCCAATGATAAAAACATTATTAATGAATACAATGCCATTACTGATTACTCACAAATTCCAGTGGTGGATTTTGATCTGGCCATGAAGGAAGGAAAAATCCAATGGCTGACAGAGAAAGATGAAGATCTCTATTTTGCAGCAATTAGAAAAAGTTTTGTTAATCCTGAAATGTGTCTGAGTAATGGAAATAAACTTAAGGTTGTTTACACTGCTCTTCATGGTACGGGACTTATTCCATGCACCAGAGCTCTCAAAGAACTTGGCCTAACGGATATTGAAATCGTCCCAGAGCAGGCACAACCAGATGGAAGTTTCCCCACTGTAAAATCACCCAATCCAGAAAATCCAGATGCCCTGGCCATGGCGGTAGAACTGCTGAAAAAAACCAATGCCGATATTGCACTTGGAACTGACCCTGATACTGATCGCGTCGGTATTGCACTTATGCATGAGAATAAGATTCAATATCTCAACGGGAATCAGATCGGAATTTTGATGCTTCATTACATTCTCACGGAGTATAAAAAACAGGGCAAGTTGGCGAATAATCCCTATTTCGTAAAAACCATCGTAACGACTGAGCTTCAATCCAAAATCGCGGAAAGCTTTGGAGTCAAAGTAGAAAATACTCTCACTGGATTCAAATGGATTTGCGGTCGTATGAATGAAATTGATCATAACGAACCCAACCGCCAATTTATTTTTGCCACAGAAGAGTCATTTGGATATTTGAATCATAACAATGTTCGCGACAAAGACGGTGTAAGCTCAATTGCATTAGTAGCAGAAATTGCCCTACATCATAAATTACAAGGGAAAAGCCTCTTTCAAGCTCTCGATGATATTTATCAAGAATATGGATTTTCTCACGAGTCTCTTCTCTCAATTGATTATGAAGGAAAAGAAGGCGCAGAAAAAATTAATCGCATTATGGAAGTGTTTAGAAATCGCAAGGATTCGACAATTGAGGGACAAGAAATTGAATCCATCGATGATATTAAAAAGGGTGAAAAGCGCTTTCTCGATGGCCGTCCTTCACAAAAAATTGATCTGCCCTCGAGTAATGTTCTAGGTCTTCACTTTAAGAACGGAAATAAGCTCTTCCTCCGACCTTCAGGAACTGAACCTAAGATAAAGTTCTACATCATGATAAGTGAGAACGAAGGCTCCCTAAGTGATAAAAAACACAAGGCCATAGCATTGACAGATCGCATCCTAAGTTTTATCAAGACTCAAGCAGAGAAAGCTTAGATTTTGTAAATGCGAGGAGATTGAACATGTCGAAGTCTCAAGACTTGGCCATATGTCTAGTCAGTGGTGGTATGGATTCGCTCGTTACGGCCGCGATTGCCAATACCAAGCACGAAAGATTGGCCTTTCTCCATCTTAATTACGGTCAGAAAACAGAAAAACGCGAACTCAAAAGTTTCCACGATATTGCAGAGTTTTATGGAGTCCCTGAATCTCATCGCAAAATTATTGATGTTTCTTTCTTAAAGCAAATCGGTGGCTCATCTCTCACTGATGATTCTATCAATGTTAAAAATTATGAAGGCGATAAAGAAGTTATCCCGGACTCTTACGTTCCTTTTAGAAATACTCATATCGTCTCGATGGCAGTTTCTTGGGCAGAAGTTATAGGGGCTAAGAAAATTTTTATCGGTGCCGTTTATGAAGATTCTTCAGGCTATCCTGACTGTCGTCCAAGTTATTACAAAGCACTTAATGCCCTTATCAAAGAAGGCACTAAGGACGGAGATATCGAAGTTATAACTCCAGTCATTCTGATGAAGAAAGAGGAAATCGTAAAAAAAGCAGTTGAGATGAAAGCTCCTCTTGAACTGACATGGTCATGTTATTCTAGTGAAGATAAATCATGTGGTATTTGCGATTCTTGTGCGCTTAGACTGCGCGGTTTTCAAAAGGCAGGAATTGAAGATCCTTTGCCTTACCATCAACGTCCAAAATATATTTAATTTTCTTGCTCCATCATCTGGCGTGTTTTCTGAATCGCGATTTCAGTTGATTCGATCAAATGCATATCCCCTTTGAGTAATCTCATTCCATGGACTTTCAATAATAAATCGAGTGCTTTTTGATAACGTTTTTGTTCGAATAAGCTTTTAGCATAGTGTTGTAGAGCAAAGTCATGAAAAACGGCGAGCTCACGATTATGATTTTGTTCCACTTCTTTTATGATTCGAGTGAAAACGGCATCGGCCTTATTAAAATCTCCCATATACTGATGAACAATGGCCAACCGAAGAGCGACTCCTTCGGCAAGGACCATTTCTTTTAAATTGGTATAGATAGTATGAGAATCAGCAAGCATGAGTTCCGCTTCCTCAAGCTTTCCAACAATTCGCAGATAAACTCCAACGAGATTCAACATCTTTGCTTTTTCTTTTTCTGAATTGGACATATCCATTTTTTCTTTGAGAAAAGCTATTCCTCTCTCCATATCTTGTGGATTGACCGGAACATCACGTAAAAGATCATTGTATTGGGTCGACATATCATAGGGGTTTTCCACAATTACCTCACAAATTCTGAAATATCACCAACAGCATAAAGAGTAGATTGCTTGCTGCTGATCAATGGTTTAAACAATTCTTGAAATTTTGAAAACTTAGCGAGTCCTTCGAATGAGTATTGCGACTCTTCATAAGGTCCAATTACAATAAAGGAAATTTTATTTTGAACAAGCATTTCATAAGCTTTAATAGCATCGAGTGAATTATAAATAAAATCCACTTCTTTCTTTCTTTTCTCTATAGAAAGTCCTTTCACTCCACGTAGCTTTACATGACCTGTCCAACCTAAGAAAGTCGGAATACCTGTATGCATAGAGACACGCGATGCTCGATGGTCGAAAGAAGGTCCGTAGCCTTCTAATAATATCGGTGTCCCTTCAACATTTCCTCGTATCCATCGGATAACATCATAATCCCCTGGATTCATTTTTTTTAAATAGCGACTACCGTACAAAGAAGGTCTCTCTGTACCAAAAGGATTATAGGTTAAAAAAGCGGAAGCATTGATATAACTAGCTAGCAAGGTAGGAGCTAAAACGAGAATGGCAAGCATATGAGTTTGCAGTCGAAATTTCCAAGGAACATAGAACCAACTTGGGCGTAGAGAGAGTACGGCCAGTAATCCCCACAAGATGAAAGTGATATTACCGAATTTAAAGACTGAATTAAATCGATCATGAATAATAATATTTTCAGAAAATAGATTGAGTAAAACTGTCGTTACCAGCATGGCCAACATTGATTTGGTGAACCCCTCCCTTAATAACAGTTTTTTTACCTTCAACTGTCTCAATATGGGAAAAGCGGAAATCAAAATCAAAACCCACCAATGACCTTGAAAACCAAAATAATGGATAAGGTCATTACGCCCACCAAAATTCCATCTTATATCGAGAGGAGTACCTCCTTTTAAGGAGAGAACCATTGGTAAAAAAAGTATCGGAACGATTAAAGCAGACAAGCAAAGCTGGCCAATCTTATGCAGTTGCACTTTAAAGTTTTCTGTAAAAAACAAATAGAAAAGTGAAAAGAATGCAGCAAAAAGTGACATCACTATAAAATCCCAGGAATTAATCGCCAGCAAAGACCCCCAACTCAAACTCAAAAGCAGAAGAGATGGCCACTTCCATTTTTTAGTATCACTCCAAAAGGAAATGAAGAGAGCGATAAAAAGAATGCTCCAAGAATAACTCATGACATGGGGATGAAGATCGGCAAAGAGGAATGACCAAAAAGGAAATTCTGCAAACTCTCCTCTTTCAAAAAGTCGTGTCGACTTCCAAAAAAAGGAAATATCAATTTTCCCCCCCTGGGTAAATCTTTGAATAGTATTCCAATGACTACCTAGGCACAAAATAAGTGAACCAAAGAAGGCCAGAGAAATTCTCTTCGTCATCTGAAAAAGCAATCCTGAGATAGCTTGAGCAAAAAAAGCAGCACAACTCGCGACCGCAAGGGCGTAACCTAATTCTTCTTTCACTCCAGAAACTTTGATCAATCCTGAATAAAAAAAGTAACCCCAATAATAGTATTTCATTTGAAATCCGGAAAACCACGGGTCTTGGACAGGAAAGGTAGAATTTCGCGACATGAAGTTCAAAAACGTAAAGTCCATTGGCTTTTCACCCCAATATATTTCTGGAGAATAAGCGCGAAGAACTAAAAAAGTGGCGAAAACAAAAAGAAATAGCCCCTCACTTAAAAGAACCTTCTTCCAATTTTTAATAAGTATCTCTGATAAGCTTTGACTCCCCTTTGCTCCCCAATGGGCCATCGTGATGAGAGTGATTAAGACTAAAGTAAGACGAGTTTCTCGAGATTGAAAAAAAGGCAAATAGGCAAGTAACCAATCGAGGTAAAAAATTAAAAAAAGAGAAATCATTTTTGAAAAGAAAATCATTCCCTGATGTTTTTGGGGGAAGAGTCGATTCGTAAGTGGAAGGAGATTAATACTGAGTAGAAAAATATAATAGTACCAAAAAACCATTCCTCCAAAATCAACTGAACTCAACTGAAAAAAGAAAAGATTAAGAATGGCAAAAACTATCCATGGAACAATAAAGAGACCAAAAGGCAACGCTTTACGAAAGTTCAATGGAACCTAACTCCTTAGGATTTTTTAAAAGTTCTTCTAGGTCACGAGCTCCAGTTATTTTGAGAACTTCAAGAATCTCATTTTGCCACTGACTTAGAATCTGTGGACCTTGAAAAATAAAAGAGGTGTAAATCTGCAAAGCTCGTCCGCCATGGCTCCAATAATCGAGAACCTCAGAAAAATCAGCAAAGCCTCCGACACCAATCATTTCGAGAGAACTGCCTTTCAAACGCTCTAAACATTTTAATCGAAAGTGTTGGGCCTTAGGATAAAGCAAACGCCCAGAAATTCCACCTTCACCACGATCGGCCATAATAGTTGTATTAGTGGCAATGATGCCTTCTAAATTGTAGTCGTGACATACTTGAAAAAGTGCATCTAAATCCTCTGTTGCCATGTCTGGCGATATTTTTAAATAGAGAGGCTTAGGACATTGAGTTCGATGCTTTTCAAGTTCTGAAAAAATGAGTTTTAAAGATTCGGTGCTTTGAAGATCCCGCAAACCAGGAGTGTTGGGAGAAGAAACATTGATGACCAAATAGTCGGCCAAGGGGGCCAATCGTTGATAGAGTTTTGCATAATCACTTGGAGCATCTTCCGCTTTGGTATTTTTGTTTTTTCCTAAATTGATTCCTAGAGTTTTTCCAAAGCGCAACGAGGATGTGACATTACTCGCTAATGCCTCCATTCCATGATTATTAAAACCCATGCGGTTGCGAAGAGATTCTTCTTCAACATAGCGAAAAAGTCTCGGTTTATCATTTCCAGGCTGTTCAAGAGGAGTGACTGTGCCTATTTCAACTGCTCCAAAGAGAATTCGAGAAAAAAATTCAATGGCCTCGCCATTTTTATCAAGACCTGCGGCCAACCCAACTGGAAATGACCAATTCATCGAACCTACTTTAAGACTTAATCGAGGATCAACTTCAGGAGTATTAAAGAGTTCGGCTGAACTCTTTGGAAAGTGAGATAGCATCGATAGCGATAAATGATGAGCGGCTTCGGGATCGAGGCGAAAGGCTGCAAACTTAAAAACAGAATAAAGCGACATATTGTCCCTTAATAGAGTTGTACGAAATCGCCTTCAACAACACTTCCACCCGAATGTAAAATAGCGATGGCCCCATCAGGTCCGAAATAATCAATGATCTCGATAGTCCCTTTTACTTCGCCTTTACTTATTCCGATGAGAGCCCCTGTTTCAGGGTCAAAAATTTCTTGTCCTTCAGTGACAACTTTTAAAACATCACTGATCTGAACACCTGAATCACGACCTGCATTCACATAGATTTTGTTACCAATAATCTTTGCAACACGGCCTACCCAATCCATGCGTGAAGAAAGCTCAGCTATTTTGGGAATAAATCTTCGAATGGCCACTTTGGCGGAGTATCTTAGAAGTTCTCTGCGATAAGTGAGCTGAGTCTCTCTATCCTGAGCAAAGAAGCGAAACGTAGAGTCATCAGCATAGCCGCGGACGACTTCATTAAAAACTTCTTTACTTGAATTGACATCAAAAATACGCAGTTCGATTTTAGCTTCAGAATAAGATTTGGTTTCTTTCACGAGACCAATTTCATCTGTTTTTTCACGAACTCGGGCTTCCATGATTCGACCAAACATCACCATGTTAATACCAGAAACTTTGGCCTTTCTTGCCAGCTGGATAAGCTTGCTACCGCCACCAGAATAAATCTCTTTGGAATCTCCAAAGAGTTTAGAAGCTTGAGGATCTATAATAAATTCTCCAGTTCTCATCAACTCAAGTCTTAATTCCTCAGTCGAAACAAAGGCCAAGTCATCACCACCGTAAGGAGATTCATTTGCAAACAAAAGAAGAGCTGCCTTTTTCTTAATTCCCGAAAAATGAGCACGTGGTGTTGGTCTCGCTCTCTTTCCTTCATTATTGCGATCGATAACATCAGAACCACATGACGAAAGAATAAGAGCGAAAATGAAGAACCAAATTGAACGCATACTATTTCTCCCTAAGTCGAAGACTTCACTTTCTCTTGAGAATTCTCAGCAGATGGACTTAAGCTCCATTCAAGAGGTCCGGCATTTTCAATACTCTTGATCACTTGATTTTGAATCTCACGACCAACGAGTCCTTTCAACATATTAAGCATTTCACTTCCGTCTCCAAAAAAACGAATTCCAATTTCTGCTTCATTTCCTCGAAGCCTAACCAATCCAGCTGTCGCTTTTTTAACAACTCCGATTTGATTAATCAGATCGCTAATTGCAATAGCATCAGAAACATTTTTAATGTTGGAGATTTTAATTTTTAAAAATTGAGACGGGATTGGAGAAGAAATGATTTGAGAGAACTTCCCCCAAAAACTAACTGGCATTCTGTAGATCATACTGGCCAATTGCGAACTGAATTGATGTAGATCTTGGGTTGAGAAAGAACCAATCTCAGTTGGGAAATCGCCTTTATCAAGGACAAAGTTACTTTGACTATCGAGAAGCACATACTCACCTGTGACATGAAATGTACGTTTTTGAAGAACATTGTCTTCATTCGTTTTATTTAATCTCAAGTTTACTTTAAGCCACAACTCTCCCGCTTCATGTTGTTCGGTAGCTAGAACTTCTGAGCGATGAATGCGATTTTCAAACTGACTGATGAGAGAATTATCGGCAACGATAACTTCGCTAATTCCAACTCCTCCCGATTCTAACAACCATTTTTTCCAATGATCATTAACGACGCTCGTGAAATCACTTTCAAGATCCACACCCGTGTCACTCCAAGTCGAATTGACCAATTGAAAGTCAGTCATTAAGTAGAGCTTGGCATAACCTTCTCTCGAACCTGACTTAATGAAGCTCATGTACAAATCAGTTAAATTTTTTCGATCAACTTTGGCTTCAACGTTCATAAAACGCGAATTGGGAACTTGGGGAGAACGAGACATCTTTTTAATTGAGTAAGACTGTATGGCCCTTTGGATTCGGCCATAACGAGCTTGAGCATTGAGCTTTTGGGTTCTTAAGGCTTTCTCAAAATCTGTTCGGTTCTTAGCTGATTCTTCAGGTTTCGTTTTTTCTTTTAAAGATTCTTCGATCGGTTTGAAATAATTTTCAAACTGATCTTCATATCTTTGCCAAAAGGCTTTGCTATCAAGACCAAGAGTATCCATTTCCTTAGTCAGGATTTGCTTAAAAGATTGGTAAAGCAATTGTTGCTTGATAAAAACAAGATTGTCTTCATCTTTAGAAAAAAATCGACCTTCGCCCTCTTGAACAGATTGAGGATAAGCCCCTACTGAAAAAAGGAATACAAAAAGGACAAATAATTTTTTCATTCTTCACTCCTAGTGAGTGAGCGTCGAGACATTCTCCAAGCGGCCATCGACAATAAATTGAACGATGTTACGATCAAAAACCTCATTTATCTTAGTCGCCATTTGAGGAGTTGGATTTACCAAGAAATCCTCTGGCAACGAGATGCGGGCCTTTCCGTAGTCCGCCTCGAAAATAACATGCATAGGCACGGTACCTCGATAGCTCAACACCACCTGTTTTAATCTCTCTAAACGCTTGGTGGATAGCTCGTCTATTTTAACACTAATCCTCACGCCAGTAACCCTCTCTTCTGCTTGGTCTTCAAGCTTTTGGATTTTTTCTGGGAAGAACTTACGAGGCTCCTCTGAAAGGTTGACTTTTCCAGTCATGATAACGGGTTCATCGGTCTTTAAAATCTCCGCATATTCTTGAAAAGTTCGAGGAAAAACGATGCATTCAATTTTCCCAGAGAGATCTTCCAGCTGGGCAAAGCACATCTTATCGCCTTTCTTAGTGATAATTTCTTTTTTGCCTGTGATGAGTCCTGCTAGAACCATGTCACGCTTGTCTTGACCTTGAGCTTCATGGACCTGGGCTATTTCCATCGAGACCATTTGGCGCACAATATCTCGCACTTTGTCGAGAGGATGACCCGAAACATAGATTCCCAGTAATTGAGCTTCATCAGATAGTTTCTCTTTATCTTCAAAATCAGGAAGCTCCTCAAAATCAATTCCTGAGCCCATCATAGGATTGTCTTCGCCTCCAAGATCAAATAACGAAGCTTGCCCGAGTAATCTCTCTTCTTGTTTCTTTAAAGAATAAGAAATCGCTCGTTCCATATTGTGAAGAAGGGTTCGTCGATTGTAGCCATCCACATTATCAAAAGCTCCCACCCGAATGAGAGATTCAATGACTCTCTTATTTACTGATTTCATATCGACGCGATCGCAAAAGTCGAGAAAACTTTTAAATGGCCCATTTTTATCACGCTCACTAAGAATCGCTCCAACTGCAGACTCTCCAACGTTCTTAGCTGCCCCCATTCCGATTCGAACTTGACCTTCAACCACGTTGAAATGCCAAAGGGATTCATTTATATGAGGGGCGAGTACATCGATGCCATGTTCACGAGCATCGTTAATATATTGAGTGATTTTGTCTTTGTTATCAATTTCAGAACTCAATAGGGCCGCATAGAAAGCTGCCGGATAATAATACTTTAAGAAAGCCGTTTGATAAGCAATGAGACCATAAGCAACAGCATGAGACTTATTAAATCCGTAGGCCGCAAATTTTTCCATGGTATCAAAAAGCTCGAGAGCTTTTTGTTCATTAAAACCTTTTGAGATGGCCCCTTGTCTAAAAATTTCCCGATGCTTCGCCATCTCCTCTGCTTTCTTTTTCCCCATGGCACGACGGAGCATATCCGCTTGTCCTAACGAGTATCCAGCAACGACACGCGAAGCATTCATCACCTGTTCTTGATAGACGACAACTCCATAAGTGTCTTTCAATACTGGCTCAAGTTCAGGGAATGGAAATTTCATTTCCTTTCGACCGTGCTTGATTTCAATAAAGTCATCCACCATTCCTGATTCAAGCGGACCTGGTCGATAGAGAGCATTGATGGCCGTAATATCGTCGAGAGTGCCTGGTTGAATGCGCTTGCACAATTCAATCATACCTGAAGATTCTAGCTGGAATACACCGACGGTATGGCCTTTTGAAATATAGTCGTAAACATTTTGATCTTCGAGATCAATACTTTCGATATCAAAATCGGCCATGTGATCGCGACGAATAAACTTCACCGCTTGATTAATAACCGTCAATGTTTTGAGACCTAAAAAGTCAAATTTCACCAATCCAATTTTTTCTGAAAAATCCTTATCGAATTGAACAACTTTTTCTCCTTCTCTTCCCCTAAATAAAGGACAGTAACTCACCAAAGGCTGGTTGGTAATAATAACTCCAGCAGCGTGAATAGAAGCGTGTCTCAAAAGTCCTTCGAGACGACGAGAAATATTAAAGATTTGCTTAATTTTAGGATCGCTTTCGATCAGCTCAACCAATTTGGGTTCTTTTTCTAAAGCATCTTCAAGTGAAATACCAAGCTCATCTGGAATCAACTTAGAAATGATATCGGCTTCACCAAAGGTGAGTCCAAAAACACGTGACACGTCTTTGATTACGGCTTTGGCTTGAAGTTTACCGAAGGTAATAATCTGACCGACCCGCTCTTCCCCATATTTTTGAGTCACATAATCAATAACTCGTCCTCGCCCTGCTTGGCAAAAATCGACGTCAAAGTCAGGCATTGAAACACGTTCTGGATTTATAAATCTTTCAAAGAGGAGATTAAAAGGAATCGGATCAACGTTAGTAATATCGAGAGAATAGGCCACTAAAGAGCCAGCTCCTGAACCGCGTCCAGGACCAACGGGAATATCATTATCTTTGGCCCACTTGATAAAGTCAGAAACGATGAGGAAGTAACCTGGAAAACCCATTTGAAGAATCATTCCGATTTCTTCTTCCAGACGCTCAGTATATTTTGGTTTTATCTCTGATTCCCAATTGGGTTCATTGGATAATTTTTTAAAGTGGGGTCCCTTGAAACGTTTGTCTAATCCTTCGCGGCTCATACGACGAAAGAAGTCTCCCACTGTTTCATCAGTTTCTATAGGGTAATCAGGAAGGTGATAAATCTGTCGACCTTGCTCATCTTTAAATTTCAATTCGACATTACACTTGTCGGCAATTTTAAGAGTGTTGTCGCAGGCTTCAGGGACATGAGCAAATGATTGGCGCATCTTCTCAGGTGACTTGTAATAAAACTCTTGAGATGTCATTCTCATGCGATTTTCATCAGCATAGGTCTTACCAGTTTGGATACAGAGTAGAACCTCTTGAGCTGTGGCATCTTCAGCAGTCATATAATGGCAATCATTTGTGGCCACCATATTCATGTTTTTCTCGCGAGCATATTTAATAATTTTCTCGTTAACAATTTTTTGCTCGGCCAATCCATTTTCTTGGAGTTCGAGATAAAAATCATCTCCAAAAATGCCGTGCAATTTTTCAATGGCAGTAATGGCGCGTTCGTCTTGATCGGTAAAGAAGTTGTAGCCAACCTCTCCTTTGAGACAAGCTGTTGTACAAATTAAACCTTTACTAAATTTTTTCAATAATTCAAAATCGGTGCGAGGTTTATAATAAAAACCTTCGAGATAGGCATGTGTTAATAGTTGACATAAATTTTCATAACCCTCTTTATCTTTACACAAAAGAATAAGGTGATGAATTTGTCTCATTGATTCTTCAGAATCTTGGTTTGAAACCGAGGCTGATCTTTTGGTCGGCTTTCGATCAAAGCGAGAACCCGGAGTAAAATAAATTTCACTTCCAAGAATGGGTTTAATCCCTGCTTGCTTACATTGTGTATAAAAATCAATCGCACCAAACATATTGCCGTGATCTGTTTGAGCAATGGCCGGAACATTCCACTCTTTGGCTTGCTTAATCAAATCTGGAATTCTGATGGCCCCATCGAGTAAAGAGTACTGAGTATGCAAGTGAAGATGAACAAAACTCTCAGGATGAGTTTCGATGAAATTGGTCTGATCTGTCATGAGGTGTCCCTCTATCTTTCGATATGTGTATGTGTGTTGGTTTCATTATAGAAAATTCCCGACCATCAGTCAGGGAGAATCGTTCCAATACCAAACACGACTCATGACATTAAGTACTTAAAAAGATTAAGCTTGGTTAATAATTTTATCAAGATTTGGGCCAAAAATTTCTATCACTGCCGAGCGAGGTTTTTCCGCGCCGCCCAATGGCCAGTGACTGGTGTACTTATCCGCTGATTTTGATTTCTCACCCGGGTGTTGAACAGAGACAAAAAGTGATTTGTAATCAGGAGAAAAACAAAGTCCTGTCAGCTCAGCATCGACTGGCGCGGAAGCGACTTGAAAGGGTTTACCTGCATTCGGTCCACTCATCGGAAAAAAGAAAAGTCCGTTGTTTTGAAACTTTGTATAAGGAGCTTTATGCATGGCCGAGCCTGAAATATCTGTCACCATCCAAAGGTTTCCATGAAGATCAAAAGCCAAGTTGTCAGGACAAGAAAACTCTTCTCCACCAACAGCAAAATCGCTTGCAACAAAGCGATCACTTAAATGATCTCCGTTGGCAGGAGAGATTTTCATAATTGAGCCGTGATAGTCACCAACGTCCACATTATTTGTGAGAGTTACAAAGACTTCTCCCGTCTTTGGAGAAACTTCAATATCTTCAGGACGGTTGAGCCTTGTAGCGCCAACAAGCTCACCTGCTTCGCGAGCAAAAGTTAATACATCTAATTGATCTTTGAAGTTCTTCTTGAGAATCGCTTGCTTATTAATATCGAGCGAAATCCATTTTCCCTTTTTTACGTCACCAACAAAAAGTTCCCCTTCTTCAAGTGAACCTTTTTTCTTTGAAATAAATTTGTAAATATATTGCCCAGCTTTATCATCGCCAGAATAGACAACGGTGCGTCCATCACGAGCTAAAACACAGGTTGCTGACTCATGAGAGAACCGACCGAGTGCAGTCAATTTTTTTGCCTTCCCCGTCTTAGGTTCAATTTCGACAACCCAACCATAATGTTCAGGAGGTCTATTGTAAGCTTTGTTCCATTCGTTCATTGGCTTGGTTAAAATTTTTCCTTTTGAATCCCTGTCTCCGTAATAATCTTGATAATTTTCTTCGCAACTCAAGACCGTTCCCCAAGAAGTAAAACCGCCTGCACATCCAGCAAAAGTTCCGATCGCAAAGTTTGATCCCATAATTTTTCGAGGGGCGGCAAATGGAATTTTGGTTGTTCCATCAAGTCTTCGGTTATAACTTGAATTCTTCACCATTTCCCAACGACCTGCTTTATTAATTTTAATATGAACAAGAGAACCACCAACATCTTTGCGTTCAAGATCAATCATGGCCTTCGTTTTATTATCAAGATTTTTAAAGTCATGGATAAGATGAGGCAGTGGATACTCATGGTTAACCCAAAGAATTCCCTCTGTCCCTTTTTTGTTGAGTGAAGTAAAAGCTAAGTAATCGTTATTAATTCCAAACTTTTCTCCACGTGAATTGAGTCGATCACCCCAAGTAATGAAACGATGATATTGAAAGCCTTCGGCCAAAAGCAATTCATCAGCACTGCTAGGATTTAAAGGTTTGAAGCTTTGAAAAGGAGTTGAGTTTTTTGAAGTTGAACAGCTTGTTAATGCATTTGAGCTTAATAAACCTAAACCTGTAACAGTTCCTGCACTAATAAATTTAACAAAATCTCTGCGGTTCAATTCATTTACTTGAGTCATTATCATCTCCTTTGAAGTGAAGATTATTATGCTCTCCTTAAAGCTGCTTGTGAAGAATTTACAAGATGATGCAACCATAAACTGATTCTGTGCTAATCATCCCCTAACAAATATTTATTAAAACAGGGAGCCACCGATGAAAACTGTGTTTTTTGGTTCATTATTATTCTTATCGATGTCACTAAATGCTGCAGAAATTCTTAATTGTACAACTCCAGGTGATGCACTGGATTCAGTGGTCTTGACTCAAGATGGGAAAAGTAAAAATCTCACTATTACTTATATGAGTGAAGAAACAGAAACTTTTAAAGTAATGAGCTATGAAGGAACGACTATTATCGCTGCTAAAGATGCTGACGCTCAATTTGGCGGGGGCATTTTTGAGGCTGCTTTAATGAATATCGATGCTTCTAAGAAGTTTGGAACTTTGGCCGCAAATGGGAATGTCTATTTCCTACAATACCAATAGACTATAAGCACCTGATTTTACACAGGACATTGCGAAAACGTTAACCTAGATTTTTTTACACGATAGCAAATCCTTCTCCTCATTTGTGTTACAACAATGCACCACAAAATTAGGAGAAGGGTCCCATGAAAACAACACTTTTGGTCATTTCACTCGTCTTGACCCAATCATTATTCGCAGCAAATGGTGAAATCAAATGTTCTAAGAAAGTAGCTTCAAGGCACGAGAAGAAAATACTTCGCGATATTGAGCGACTCGATCAATTAAAATTTTCTGGCGAAACTTCAGCTGAAGATCTCTCTATTTTAGGCGTCGATCATGTCGATGCAGCTCGAATGAAAGATTGGTTAACCGATCGAGTGCAATATATTATTGATGACTCTGAACCGATTGATCGTTTGAAGCTAGATGTCGCCAGCAGGTACTATGTTTACCCAGAAGCAAGTGTATTTCCTGACATGGAATCAGTGGCCAGTGGTCCAGTCTTTGGTTTCCAAATTCCCAAAGCAGAGCGAGCAGTCACTGTCATGAGCAATATCGGAGCTGTTCTCTATATGGCTGGAAAAAGTAGTAAGCAATTACTTCAAGTCAAAATTCCACTTTCTTTGTTCAAGGCAGATAAGGTTTTAGTAAACTCACCACGCACTGGTATAATCCAAATCGGCGAAGGTCTTTTCATGAAAAAATTTATGTTCAATGAAAAGGAAGATGATGCTGTTTCAAATTCAATCTCCCGTCTTATGACTTTCTTTCATGAAGCACGTCACAGTGACGGGCATGGAAAGAGTTTGGGATTCTTGCATGCAATTTGCCCAGCTGGTCACGACTTGGCCGGATATAGTGCCTGTGACAGAAATTTAAATGGTCCCTATACTATCGGTAGAATCATGGCCAAAGAGTTTTTGAACAGCTGTGACTCATGTTCAGAAAATGAGAAAGAGCAGATTCGCCTTGGAATGATTGAATCAGAATCGAGAGTCATTAGGAAAACGATCATTCCTGGGAAAGATGAAGGAATGGAAATTTCAATGCTCAGAACAATGATCAAGAGCTATCAGACTTTAATTGAATTAACTCCAGATGGAGCTTCAAGACAAGAGTATCAAAATAAAATTGACTCCATGAATGCTCAATTACAAAATTTACTGGCCCAAAGTGGAAAAGCAGTTGAAGTCCCAAGTAAGTTTTGGGATGCTAATCCGGAGGGAACTCGCTAAGGAGAGCATAGTGCTTCGTTCATGGATTAACAAAGTTTCAAATAATTACTCTACCATCACAGCGATTATCATAACAATAATCGCTGTTTTTGTTTTTATTTATAAATTCAATAATCGTTTTATCTCCAAATCAGAAGAAGCCTTAAACTCGACAGATCAAATCCAAAAAGAAAAGCCGACAGAGACTGGAATTGCTTCAAAAATTAAATTGAACGAAATGGAATCTCCTCCTCAAAAAAGTATGACTTTGGGCAATACTGAAAGTGAGCTCAGTATTGATGATTTAACGGTCGAAACTTTCACCCAGTTAACAGAGAAAATCTTTGCGGACATGCCCTTAAGGAATGATTTGCAAAATCTAAAATCGAGCGGAGAGGCTCACCACTACCCGGAACCAGTCATTAAAGCGGGTCATCAGTTAGGTCTTTTAAAAGAGATTCTGGTGAAAAGACCTGAATTCGAAGAACAAGGTGCTGTTTTCTATCAAAAGTGTGCTTCAGAGGAAAAGGCCATTACCTCCGTCCGGGCTTTGTGCCTTACAAATTTGGCCAAATACAAAGCAACCCATGGGGAAATGATTGATATGTCTAAATACCCTGAAAGAGTAGTAGAATTGGCACAGCAAGGGCTAAACCCATAACCGTGTAAAAGTTCCTGTCTAAGTTGATAAATTCCTAAAAATTCAGCACAATGGCCCAAATACTGAGGGAGATCCAGCGTCCATGGCGATATCAATTCGACGCAAAAAATTTCCAGTCAATCAGGCCCAACTCGAGTTTAGTTTTGAGCGGCCAATTGAAGCCGATCGAAATCACCATCTTGGTGGTCGCAGTTTTTATTTCTTTGATTTCGACGACAACGTTGCTTATCTCACAACTCCCATTGTCATTTTTAAAAAGAAAACCAATGAAGAAAGACTTATCTCCTCAAGTGAGTGGGCCCATCACAATCGCGACATTGGCAAGAGCGGACCGTTCCTTGACTACACGATTGATTATAACGATACGACTGGTTCCTTTCGTTATTTTCGCGACAGAGAATTTAGTCTTCTCGGAAAGATTGCTGGCAAGAGACAAACTTTTATTGAAGATATCCAAAAGGCCCTTTCTCAAGCAGATTATTCTTGGAAAGCCCCTTCATGGGATTGTTTTTTTCATGCGACTTATAATAATCGACCTGTCTCGGTGATCACTGCTCGCGGGCATAAAAGAGATACCATTATTAAAGGAATCGAAGTTTTAGTTGAAAATGGACACCTTCCCCATTTGCCAAATTTTTTATCAATTTATCCTGTGACAAATCCTCAAGTAAGGCGTGATCTTGGTGATACTGAAATGAATCTCTCTGTTGCTGATTTAAAAAAATCTGCCATAAGAGAGTCTGTCGAAACAGCGATCAAGCGCTATGGACTTAATCCTCATCATCGATTTGGGATGAGTGACGACGACCCAAAGAACGTAGAACTGGTGACAGAAGAGATGAGAAGTTTAAAGCAAATCTACCCAGAAATGAGTTTTTTTGTGATTCAGACTTTTAAAGATCATTATGTTAAGACAGAAATCGTGAATGAGAAGATTCGCTCAAAGCCAATAATAAAAGGTCCAGAAACACAACTCACCCTGTTCTAGACTTCGACGATCTTTCAGAACATAATAGCGTATGGATAAATGGCAAATCATCTTGGCCGCAAGTTCGGCCATCATTCTTTTTCTTTTTGGAATTGAGAACTTCTCAAAAGAAATTCAAAAAGTTTCAGGAGAGAAGCTCCGTAAGTTTTTGACCAAACATACAACCAATCCTTTCAAAGGACTTTTGATTGGCGGGCTGATGACCTCAGTGATTCAATCAAGTACAGCCACATCTGTCATCGCTGTTGGATTAGTAAATGCTGGCATCATTACCTTTAGAAATTCATTAGGTATCATTTTTGGTGCCAATATAGGGACAACGATTACTGCCCAATTGGTGGCCTTTCATTTAACTAATATTGCGCCCTACTTTCTCATTTTTGGCTTTATCTTATCTATCATTAGAATCAAGTATAGCTTCATTGGAAAATCCATTTTCTTTTTTGGTTTTGTCTTTTTTAGTCTTAATATTATTTCTTCAACTCTATCTCCCTTGAAAGAAGACCCTGCCTTAATCGCTTTACTCTCCTCAATGGATAATTATTTTTATAGTTTGCTCGCAGGAATTATTTTTACTTCAATCGTCCAATCAAGTTCTGTCACTACTGGTATTGCAGTCATCTTAACTCAGCAAGGATTAATGACTCTCGATAATGCAATTCCCATTGTCATCGGGGCTAACGTAGGGACAACGATCACTGCGATCCTAGCTTCCCTCAATATGGACCTGCCTGCGAAAAAAACAGCTTTTGTCCATACCCTCTATAATTTTGCAGGAGTTCTCATTTTCACTCCTATCTTTTTTATAGCTAAGCCCTGGTTGAATTCACTGACAATTCCTCATGCCGAAACCTTGGCCAATGTGCACTTCGCCTTCAATCTTTTAACTTCTATTTTCTTTATGATCTTCATTAATCCATTTAGTCGCTGGGCCGAAACCTTGTTTAAAGGTAATAATGAGATTGAGCATTTAAATATTGATTTTCCCATAATTAAAAACGAAGAGGATGTGCAACAGGGGATCGTCTTGATGGAAGATCTACTAGAAAAACTAATCGTTCAACTTAAGGAAAACTATTTTTTAATTTCATTAGCGATAGAAGCAAAAGAAGAGCACCTCCTCAATAAATGTAAAAAACACCATCGCTACCTCCTCTTTCTTCGCAGTGAGCTCGACGAATTCTGTGCTCAAATGGCGATGAATAGTGCAGATGAAAAGAATGGTCGCCAAATCATTGAACTCATTAGCAAAATAGATTATATCTACCAAATTAATGACTCCATTGAAGATTTAATTGAGCTTAATGATGAGCTTATCCAAAAGAAAATCCCGCTTTCTATTGATTCAATTGTTTCGATTAGGGAAATTTCAGGAAACTTAGTAAAACTATTTGATGTTTTGATAAAACAAAACAGTACAAAGAAAAGAGAAGAAGAATCATTCAAGTCCACTCAAAAAGAATTACATACGACTCTGGCCAAAAGTTATCAAAAACTTTTGAAGATTATGACCTTAATTGATAACGAGGAAGCAACTCCCCTCGCGAGATATCTCTCTGTGAACCAACGCCTCAAAGACAAAATGAACACTCTTCAGCATTTTTAGGCCAACGGCAATTTAACATAAAATGTAGAGCCTTTGCCGACTTCAGTTTCAAACCAAATTGAACCATTTAGCTCAGAAACTAAGTTATTTACAATACCCATTCCAAGACCTGTTCCATGACCCGTATCTTTGGTGGTAAAAAAGTTTTTAAAGATTTTAGTTTGATCTTTTTCTTCAATACCTGATCCATTATCCGAAACTGACAAAATAATAAAATTATCAGAATTAAATGACCTAAGTTCCATCAAACCTCTTTGACCAAGAGGGACAGCATCGGAGGCATTCGTGATGAGATTCGTAAAAATCTGTTGAAGCTTAGTAGGATTTGCATACACCAAACTCGTTTCAGCTGAAAATTCTGAATGAAATACATGATTTCGATGTTTCAAGAAAATTCCATTCACAATAACTAAATTATTTAATAATTGATGGATATCTACTTTTTTGACAACGTCAGATTGTCTCGAAAAAGAAAGAAGCTCTTGCAAGGTTAAATTGGCCCTATCACAGGCCTCTTTTATTTTCGTTAAATCTTCCAAACTAAGCGGATGTTGATTTCCATCAGCTATATTACTCCCAACAATCATGGTCACAAAAGCTAATGGATTTTTAATTTCATGTGCGACAGATGCAGTCATTTGTCCAATAAGTGAAAGTTTTTGACTTTGATTGAAGCTAGCTTCCGCTGTTTTCAATTTTTTGCTCACTTCATCAAAATTTTTTGAATTGCGATAGAGTCGAACCCCCAATTGACCAATTTCATCCTTTCTCGAAAAGAGGGGGTCATTGTTTTGAATATTATCGAGAATAGGATCTTTCCAGCTGACCATTTTTTTTATGGGATCTAGAAAGTCAATTTCTAGCCATAGTGTAAAAAGAATAAGAACAACGGCTTGGAGCCCTGTCAAAATAACAAAGTACTTCATCGAAAGTAAAAAGATATTCCTTTTAATATTTTTTAAATGATAACCAATCATCAGGTAATAAGATCTCAATTTAGTTTTTATTGGAACGACGTATGTGGCCTCTCCTGTTTCAAGTTTTACGAATTTAGGATTAGTGGTCTTGATCTGATTAAAGATTTGATCTTTGTTAAAAAAAATATTTGATTTTTGCCCGACATAATTTATATGATTAGAAGAAATAATCATTCCTTGATCATTGAGGAGTAGGACTCTATCAGCATTTTTGTCATAATAGCTTGAATTAATGAGTTCTAAGACACCATTTGCTTCATAAGTTTCAAGGGATCTTTGAATAAGAACTGAAGATTGCAGAGCTGAAGATTCGATTACCGAGATTTTTCTCTCAATGGTATTTTGATAAACGATATATGATATGGCCATATTAATGACCATTAACACGACAAAAAGAACGACGGTCCTTCTGTTTAATCGCGCTCTCATCATTGTTGCTGCTCCAACTTAAATGTGTTCTCAACGATAGAAAAATCAACATTTAGATTTGAGTTTTTTGCATCGTAATACTGAGAATTATTTTTAATCGCTTTTTCTAACTTATGAATTGTACTTTCAAATATTCTTTTTAAAATAGTGGAATTGTTCTTTCCAATTGGAATTTTAATATCATTGATATGACCCTCTATTACTTTTAGAGGTAAATGGTTTCGCATTGAAATAGTATTTAAGATGTCATGATCTCTTAAGGAAATTTTCACCATCGTCTGTTGAAGGTCATAAGAGAGATCGATAAATAACTTTTTATTTTCATTAATGACACTCTTTCTTGCAACGAGAACATCTACGATTTCTCCGGGGATTGAATTACTATCGAAAAGAACCTGACTCCCCTTTTCCATAAGCTTACTTTTGACAGGATTAAAAGTAACAAGAAAGTCTACATGGCCATTTAATAAAGCTTTCTCCTGGTTTTCAAATGGTATCGAAATCAGCTTCATTTTATTCATATCTAAATGAAAGAGCTCTGCTGCTCTAAAAAGAAGATAAGTTCCGACACTTCCTGTTTCGAGACCGACCTTACCTTTTTCTAAATCTTTAATTTTATGATTCTTACTTAAAGTTAATATGGCATCTCCCCCCGCCGAAACATCAAGTATCAGAAATACCGTAAGATCTTCGATATCATGGGACAACAAAATCGCTTCATCCAAAGTCAATGCTGCAACTTGAATAAGGTTTTTTTTGAAAGCTTGCATCACCTCGACAGAACTTGAAAATTCTACAACCTTAAACATTTTTTCATTTTTTTGATCATGCAGTCCGTAGAGATGTAGGGATTCGTAGCCTATCCATTGGTTAGCGCCAATCATAATAGTTTTCTTATTTAGTGAATCAATACTTTTATATGCTGTAAGAGTGATCAGAAGAACTATCAAAACAAGTAATAGCTTCGACGAATGATTCTTCATCTCATCATTCCCATTCAATAGTTCCAGGAGGTTTACTTGTAATGTCGTAGACAACTCTCGTAATCCCCCTTACTTCATTGGTGATACGATTTGAAACTTTCGATAAGAAAGCATAAGACAGATCTGACCATGTTGCCGTCATAAAATCACTAGTTGAAACGACTCTTAAACAAATCACTTCCTCATAGGCTCGACCATCACCTTTTACTCCTACTGTTTTAACGGGTAACAATACAGTAAAAGCTTGCGCGACAGACTCATATAAATTCATTTCAAGAAGTTCTTCAAATAAAATCTGATCGGATTCCTGAACCTTGCGAATAGAATCGGGAAATAACTCTCCTAAAACTCGAACTCCAATACCTGGGCCTGGAAATGGGTGCCGATAAACCCATTCATGTTTTAAACCTAGCTCCATACCAATTGTTCGCCCCTCATCTTTGAAGAGAAATCTTAAAGGTTCAAGCAGCTTTAGATTCATTCTTTCAGGAAGACCTCCAACATTATGATGTGACTTGATAGTGACCGATTTTCCCCCTTTCTTATGGGGTGAAGTCGATTCAATAACATCCGGATAGAGAGTACCTTGGAGCAAATAGGTAAATTTAATAGCATGATCTCTCTCGTACTCGTGAACCTTTGTTTCAAAAACTTCAATAAAGGTTCTTCCAATTATTTTTCTTTTTTGTTCAGGATCATCTATTCCTGAAAGATTCTTATAAAAAATTTCTTTAGCGTCTATAATTTCAATATTTAAATCTGTTTGATTCTTTAAGACTTGAATATGCCCGTAGTCCTGCGGTCTCAAAAGACCATTATCAACAAAAAAACAATGAAGATTCTTTCCAATAACATGATGAGCGATAGTGGCTGCAACTAAAGAATCTACTCCTCCACTAAAAGCGCAAAGGACATAATCCTTTCCAACACTCTTCACCAATTCATTGGCTTCCTTAAGCATCTCTCCAGCATCCCAATCTTCTTTCAAACCAGCAATGACAGAATAAAAATGTTTGAGTATATCCTTTCCATGCTCTGAATGCTCGACTTCAGGATGGAATTGCAGTCCCATGAGTTTTTTACTTTTATTGACGATCGTAGCAACCAATTTATTATGAGATTCCATCACAATTTCAAATCCCTGTGGAACGACAGAAACATGATCAAAATGGCTCATCCAAACACTTATCTCAGGAGGGCAATTGGCAATAGATTGGCCATCTTTTAATTTTACTTTTGTATGTCCGTATTCACCAATCACACCCTTTTCAACTTTGCCTCCGAAGTATTGCCCCATCAATTGCATGCCGTAACAAATCCCGAGTAATGGGAGATTGAGCTCAAAGACAAAAGAGTAATCTTCTTTATCTTCAAAAACAGATTGGGGACCACCTGACAAAACGATACACTCTGGTTTGTGACCTTGGTTAATTAAATCTCGGGATTCTTCTACCGTCATAATGACACTTGAATGGCCAAGCTCTCTGGTTTTACGAGTGATTAATTGTGTGTATTGAGAACCAAAGTCGATAATCCAAATTTGTCTATCTATCATATACTTCCTAAATACTATAATTTGGAGCTTCTTTGGTAATCATCACATCATGAGGATGACTTTCTTTAAGTGAAGCTTGGGTTATCTGAATAAACTGGGCCTTTTCTTTTAACTCTATAAGATTCTTTGAACCAACATATCCCATTCCTGAACGAATTCCGCCGACCAGTTGGAAAATGGTCGTCGCCATTGGCCCACGATAGGGAACTTGCCCTTCAATTCCTTCCGGAACAAGCTTGCCAAGGTCTTCAACAGAAGCTTGGCCATAACGATCCTTTGAACCTAAGACCATGGCACCTAGAGAACCCATGCCTCGATAAACTTTATAAGTACGACCTTGATAAAGAATCATCTCACCTGGAGATTCATCTGTACCGGCCAACAATGAACCAACCATGACTGAAGTCGCACCAGCCGCCAAAGCTTTCACAATATCACCAGAATACTTTATTCCCCCATCAGCGATGAAAGGAATTTTGGCAGAATCACAAACAGTAGAACATTCTAAAACTGCAGAAAATTGGGGTACTCCAATTCCGGCGACAACTCGTGTAGTGCAGATAGAGCCCGGACCAATACCAACTTTCACCGCATCGACGCCTGCCTTAATTAGATCTTCGCACCCTTTTGCTGTTGCAACATTTCCTGCAACGATATCAACTTCTTTGAACTCTGAACGCAAGTTTTTCACCATTTCGATAACACCACGAGAATGTCCGTGGGCGGTATCAACCACAATGGCGTCAACTCCAGCTTCAACTAATAAGCGGGCCCTTTCGAATTCTTTTTCACCAACTCCAATAGCAGCAGCCACTCTTAATCGACCTAATTGATCTCGGTTAGAATTAGGAAAATCGATGGTCTTTAAAATATCGCGAATTGTGATGAGGCCTTTTAATCGACCTTGCTTGTCTAAGATGGGTAGTTTTTCGATACGATGCTTATGCAGTAGCTTTTTAGATTCTTCTTTAGAAATTCCCTCTACTGCTGTAATGAGTCTCTCTTGAGAGGTCATAATGTCTTTTACTTTAAGCTGAGGATCATTTTCGAATTGCATGTCACGGCTGGTAATTATTCCTACACATTTTCCATCTTCATTTACGACAGGAACACCAGTAATTTTGAATTTCTGAGTTAACTCAGTTACTGAGCGAAGACTTGTTTCAGGTCCTACGGTGATAGGATTTAAAATCATTCCTGCTTCATATTTTTTAACCTTTTCCACTTCGCGAGCTTGCTTCATTGCTGTCATATTTTTATGGATGACACCAATACCACCTTGCTGGGCCATAACAATCGCTGTGGGAGCTTCAGTGACAGTGTCCATGGCAGCAGAAACGATTGGAATATTTAACGAAATGTTTTTAGAAAACTTAGAATTTAAAAGAGTTTCATTCGGTAAAACTTCTGAATATCCGGGGCGCAATAAAATGTCGTCATATGTAAGAGATAAAGAGGGTGAATTCTGTCCCATGAGGTACCACCTAAGTTTGAATTTCTAGAGGAAAACGATTGTTGAAATTATAGACTTAAGTGAGTCTTTTGACTATGTTAAGTGAATACTTAGCACTAGCGTTATTTTCTCAGGTGACGCTGGGGATTAGTAGTTCTTTTGATAATCCATATCTACTGACTTCAAGCGATCAATCAAATTGTTGACCTCTTGGCTATGGCGCATTTGTTGCTTGTATTGCTCTGTCATGCCAGCTTCAAAAGCATCATTCGTTTTGATTTGAGGCGCCATTCCACCAACTGAGGCAGGGGCCCTTACGGATGAATTTTCTAATTTTGGCTGAGGGATATTTTCAGAGGCAATACTTCTCGGTTTAACTACAGAAGCTTTCTTCTCCACAGATTTTTTGTAAGCTTTACCCATTCCATAGATTCTCAATGGAACGCCCGATGACCTCTCATAACTAGGAACGAATTTCTTGGGCTTAGTTTTTTGGGCCATTTCAGAGATTTTATCCTGATAAGTCTTCAACAACTCTTTGGCCTTTTCTTTTCTTTCTGAATGGTTGTCTTTTCTTAAGATAATAATCTTACCTTCAGGTGAAACTTCACTTTCCATGACTGGAGATTTTTCAACTTGAACAGAAGCCACAGCTCTTTGAGGCACTTCTGAAACTGTAGGAGCCGCTTTTCCATCAAGAGGTTCGATCCCTCGAAAAAGTGACGTCACGCTTTTGAATGAAGCAAAGCCAATAGGTGTCGGCTTGCGAGGATAGCCATCATTATGTTCATTTTGAATATAAGAGAAGTGACCTTCCAGTAACGAAACATTCATCATTCTATCAAGAGCATTTGAGAACTCCGCTCTACCTTTAACATTGAGTAATTGCGTTTTACCAACTGCAGGATCAAAGCTCACTATAAGCTCACCCGTTTGAGAACTAATGACAGCGTTGGCCGTTTGGATGAGATACTCACCTTGATTAACTGGAGATTGCAACCACAAATATCCCGATTTCACTTCCGCCATTTTATTAAAAAGTTTTACGTGACCTGAGCCACTCAAATGAAAACGGTGGTCATAAAAATCTGAAAAAGAAGTTTGAGATCCCTCTTCTGTAAAGAGTTCACAAAAATCAGAGAGATGATCTCCAACCTTCAACGATTTCATTTCCCCATTACAATGGGAAAAGACTTTACCTGAAAGAGCATCAATTCGAACTACCGGACTTTCTGCGAACGCACTCGTCGCAAGAGAGAAAGTAAGGAGACTAATTGCGCTTATATTTTTGCATAATCTTTTCATAATGATGACTCAATATTTTCCATTCTTCAGTGTTACGATATTTTTTTCTAAATTCTTCAACTGTTGCAAAGAAACGATCTTGATCACCCATTTCTAAGTAAGTCATGGCACTCCAGAGTTTTGCTCCTCTGTAAAACTGCGAATTTGGATGTTCTTTAACTACTCGGTCAAAATAAGCTAGAGACCAATCGTAGTGTTTTTTTGATTCAAAAGCAGAAAGACCTGCTCTGAATAAAAACTGATCATCGATGCGGTTATCTTTTGAATATTGAGTTTCAAAAGCTTTGAAAAACTGTGACGATTTATCATAATTTTTATTTTGGAATTCTTTCTCAGCAATCGCTAATATTTGGCTTGGAGTCCATTTATAAGTGTCGAATTGAACAAGATCATTTCCTTTTACAACCGGAACAGAAGCTATTTTTCTTTCGCTTACTGGCTTATCGCCTTTTTCATCTTTTTGCTCTAGCTGTAGAGTTAAAAAATTATTTTTAGATTTAAGCGTTTCAATCTCATATTTAAGATCTGAAACTTCTACTTTGAGATTACGATTTTCTTTAGCCAGGGCCAAAGACACTTGCTCATAGCGATTAATTCTCGCCGCTTTTTCTTCAAACTTGCTCATCATGTCGCAAGAAAGTAAGGAAGAACTTGCGATCAGTAATGCTGTCCATTCAAACATTTTTTTCATAAATCTCAATCCTTAAACCAAATGACTTCATAAACCATCTTCGAAGGATTTATCGGCTATTCGACAAAAAATCTTAAGTTTTGATTTCTATCTCTAAAGTTTTGAAATGATTGGAATGTCGGCTAAGAAAGCCCTTCCAGCTCAACTTCAGGATTGATTCGCTCTAGGCTTAATAGTGTTGATTTTCTAAGGGTTGAGAATTGTAAAGTATCGGCAATATCAAAATACATAATATCCTGGCTTAGCATTTCGATATCTTGATGTTCACCAGCAATTTTGCATCGACCATCAAAGTTGATGATATAAGTTGGTCCTTGGAACTCAATTTTTTCTGTTTTACCTTCTTTAACATAAATCCATCTTGCTCGATATCCCGAGGGGAGAAGTCGGTCATAATCGCGAAAGCATTTTTCACTTCTCCTTACAAAAACAAAGTTCTCTGCTTTTTTTGGAATCGAAGATTGTTCTAAAAAAGGTGGTCTTTCGGGAGAGAATAAAGGCTGACCTTCGAAAGTGAGAGAGAGTGCTTCGAAACCCTCATCATCACCCATTGCATATTCATGCCAATAATTTTGAGGTATTTGAACTAAATCTCCATTCGACATTTCGCTAGACTGTGCTCCTTGAAACAACGCTTTACCTTTTTGAACGATCAAGAAAGAATCTACTGGATGGGCCAGTGCCGAAAAGTGTTCTCCAGGCTCTAATCCAATCCAAGCAAGAGATATATCATTAGGAAGCTCATGATATCTAACGTGAGTATTTAAATCTCTAAAATGACCAAGGCCAATTGCAGTTCCGTTATGTTCCATATTGTAGCGAACTTTTAATTCACTTCGACGAAACAGAATCATACTCGCTCCATTTTTTAATTATTGAATAAGCGTAATCAAGCCCATCCTCAAATAAGGCTGGACCTGGCTGGAGAAAGATCTCCGGCTGCAATTCAAAAATCATATTTGATTTTGAAAATTTCATCTCACTCCAGCCCTGCCTCTGCTTTACACTCTCAAGCTCCAAAGCTTTTCCACACCAACAAGAGAGATAAATGTCAGGGTCCAACTCACGAACCCTATCCCATTCTATCACTCTGTCTTTTCCAAGAATACCTCGATCAGAGATGTCTCCAAAAATATCACGTGCTCCGATGGCCCTAAAAACTTCACTAAAATAGCGAATCCCAGAAATCATGGGTTCATCCCATTCTTCAAGATAGACCTTAGGAAATCGATTGAGCTGACTGCTTAATTGGCGATAATACTCTATTTTTGTTTTGTATTTCGAAACAAGCTCGATTGCCTTCTGCTCTTTTTCAACCATACGGCCTAGAAACAAAAGATAATCAAGTGTCTCGTCCAGCGAACGATGATTCGCAATATAAACATTGGTACCTGAAGCGACCAGATCTCGAGCAATATCTTTTTGAATATCTGAATGTCCAATAACTAAATCAGGATTCATTGAGATGATTTTCTTGAGATTGGCATGGGTAAAGGCACTCGTGACAGGGTGCTTTTTGGCTTCAGCAGGTCTTTTGACATAACAAGAAACACCAGCAATCCGCCACTCTTCGCCTAGTAAATACAACCACTCTACGGGCTCTTCAGTTAAACAAATAATCTTTCTGGGGTAGTTATTCTTCATGTTCATAACTATTTTAACATTAAAATGACAAAGGGCCTACGCAAGCTTGCATTTTACTATCAGCAATTACGACTTTTTTTGATAAACTAACTGAGTTTAATAAACTCAAAGGAAAAATGCATGTCGTCACTCATTCAACTCTTGGCCGTTCTTTTCTTTAGTGGAGCAGTGTGGGCGGATAAAAATGTACCAGAAATTCCCGTTGCGTTCTCAGTTCAGCATATCAAAATCGAAGGTGATCAATATTTAGCACTCAATTACAGCAATCATCCAGAATGGCACACCTATTGGAAAAATCCCGGAGATGCAGGACTCCCTATCAAATATGAGCTTTTATCCAACGGACAAAACCTCTCCGTTGAAGAGATGGAATGGCCAGCACCAAAGCGCTACATCGAAGAAGGAGATATACTCGCCTACGGTTATCAAGGCGATTACTCTTTGTTTCTTCGCCTCTCACAAAACACTTGGAAAGAACTGCAAGGAAAGAATATTCAAATCAATTCAACCTGGTTGGTTTGTCGTCATATCTGTATTCCAGGAAAAGGAGAGCTCAGTGGAGTTGTCGGTGAAGGTTTCTCATGGCTTTCAAAAGGATCTAAAGTCATCGACCAAGACGAGCTCGTAGAGCGTTTTAATAATCTTCCACGCGAAGTTACTTTTCCTCCTGAACTCGATTTAGAAATTATTAAATCTGAACAACCCGATGGAGATTTGCTTTTAACCTTAAACTGGCAGGGCGGAATCGCTAAAGATATTCTTCCCGCCATGAACTTAATTACACCCTACCCGGTTCCCTCTTTTGCCTTTAAGCGAGAGAAGCTCTACTCGGATTCAAAATCTCATGTTTACGGAATGCATACTATAGACTGGGATGGTCAATATTCTGAACCTCCAGAGATATTAAGTGCAGACGGAAAATTTGCAAGCCCTCATTTTCTTAAATTTCTTTACGCAAACCCTGTGTCACAGAAAGTGGAAATTATTAAAAAAGAGTTTAATTCATTTTCAACCGATGGATATTCCCGCTACAAAGATTTCATTTCAAACTTAAAAGCTATTTCCGTTTCAGATGCTCACTCAGCAGAGCAAGAAGCCCAACAGACTTCTTCGGGGGAAGGACAGGATAATAGTTCGCTTTTCATTTATCTCATCCTTGCCTTTATTGGCGGACTCATACTTAATGTTATGCCCTGTGTATTGCCGGTCATAAGCCTAAAACTCTTTGAACTGATTGCTCAGAGGGAAGATAATCCCAGAAGAATTTTTACTCATAACCTAGCCTATTCTGCAGGCGTTCTTTCAACGTTCTTAGCATTGGCATTAGTCGTTATTCTCCTGAAAAGTACAGGAACGAGTGTCGGATGGGGCTTTCAAATGCAGTCTCCGACATTTATGGCGATTATGATTGTGGTCGTTTTCATTTTCTCTTTAAATCTGTTTGGTCTTTTTGAATTCTCCACTCCTGGTGGAAAAGTTTTGGGTAATGTTCAGCTTAAAAAAGGAATCATTGGAGACTTCTCTGGTGGCGTGCTCGCTACCATTTTGTCGACTCCTTGCTCTGCTCCTTTTCTTGGAACTGCACTGACATTTGCTTTCGGTTCAACTTCGCTGACCATCTTTCTCATTTTCATGATGATTGGTTTCGGCTTGGCGTTTCCCTTCTTGTTAACTGCAATTATTCCTCAATTGGTCACAGTCTTCCCAAAACCTGGAAAGTGGATGGAGGATATTAAAAAATTCTTAGGATTAAGTCTTATACTAACTACTGTTTGGTTAGTTGATGTTTTTTCATCATTAGTCTCAACATCTACTTTTATGATGAAACTGAACACGTTATTGGCCCTGATCTTTTTTGGACTCTACTTCTGGCAGTTTATAGGAAAGAAAAAATGGTCTAAAATTCTTTTCTTGGCCATTCCGATAGCATTTTTTGCTCAATTGCTAATGGCCCTTTCAAGTCCTCAAGCAATGACAACATCAGGAACAGATCTTCTTAACGACAAGATTGCAAGCCAAGGACTTGAATGGGAAACTTGGAGTGAAGAAGCCATGAAGAAGCACCAACAAAAGGGCGATTTAGTTTTTATGGATTTCACCGCCAAGTGGTGCTTTACATGTAAGGTTAATGAAAAGCTCGTCATCGATACTGATTCATTTCGAAATTTAATGGCCTCAAAAAATGTTAAACTTCTCCTAGCAGACTGGACCAGAAGAGATCCACTCATTGAAAGCTTTCTTCAGAAAAATGGTTATGTCGGAGTTCCTGCTTACTTTATCCAGAAAGCAGATGGGACTCTCGTATCTCTTGGAGAAACGATATCATTGAGTGAAATTGAAAAGAATCTAAATTAGAGAGGCAGTGTAATATAGAATGTGGTTGGATCTTTTCGAGAAACAAGATCCAAAGTTCCTCCAACTTTTGTGATCATTCCTTTTGCTAAAGTTAAGCCTAATCCTGTTCCTTTTCCAATATCTTTAGTCGTGAAAAAGGGTTCATAAATTTTATCCTCAATCTCTGGAAGAATTCCACATCCATTGTCAGAGAAAGAAATGACTAATTTATTGGCCTCAGTAAAAACATCAATTTCAAAAACGGGCTTTTGGTAACCATCGATTGCTTCAAGAGCATTTTGTGTGAAGTTGGTCATTAAATGAAAGAGGAAGGATTCATCATATTTAATTTCTTTTGAGCATTCTACTGTCATTTTCAAAAGGACGGATTTCTCTTCGAGTTTCGACAAGATGAAATCCTGAAAATCAGCAAAAATTTCATGAATAGCTACAGCTTTCCCCTTCTGGAATCCTTCTATTCCCGTAAAAATAAGTAGTCCTTTAATTATTTTTGAAATTCTTCTTCCTGACTCCGTGACTCGATTTCCCCACATGGCCATTTTCTCATCTGAGCTTTTCGCAATAACTTGGCCCGCCCCAGTTATGATTTGCAATGGATTATTGATTTCATGAGCTAAGCCTTTAGAAACTTCACCTAAAGTAGTCATACGAGAAACATGAATCATCGTCTCATAATTTTTTTCTAACTGCTTAACTGCGTTATCACGATCATTTTCAAATTTTCGAATAACGAACATCCAAATAATTGGCGAGATTAATACACTTAGAGCAAAGCTATCAATGAACATTTCGGAATACTTATTTTCAACAGGAAAGAAGAGAAAACCAGTCATTACCAACAATTCACAAGTAAACACGATAATAACGATCCTAACCATCATCTTAATTAATGATTGTTTTCTGTCAGCATTATTCTTGGCTTGGACTTTATTCAATTTCAAATCTCGTTGGTATAGTCATCAGACCTTGCACTACATCTCGAGGAGGCAGTCCCTCGTACAGAACTTGATAAACACCTTCAAAAATGCGGCTGCGGATATCATATTTCTGAGCAACTAAATGTGCAGCTTTGGTTGTTTTATAGCCTTCAACCACAGTACGTTGAGATTTAATGATTTCTTCCGGTTTTCTTCCTTTGGCAATTTCTAAACCAAAAGTCTTGTTTCGTGAAAGCTCACCTGTCGTGGTTAAGATCAAGTCTCCCATTCCGGATAAACCATAAAAAGTTTCGGGACGAGCGTTATAAACATTTCCAAATCTCAACATTTCGGAAATGGCCCTAGTGATCATCGCAGCACGGGTATTGTGGTTGAAACCAAGACCTTCTATGATTCCACCAGCAATCGCAATGACGTTTTTCAAAGCTCCACCAAGGAGAACACCTTTCACGTCATAAGAACCCAAAGCTTTAAAGTAGGGAGTCTCAAGCATCTTAGAAACTTCGAGTAGGATGCGACGACTGCGGCCACCTAGAGTAACAAGCGTAATTTGCTCTTCCATGATTTCACGGGCGAAACTCGGTCCCGATAAAAAAGTAAAAAGTTCTTTATGAGACGGCCATAAATCAAAAAAGAGATCATCGGCAAGCTCTAGGGTCTCAGGATCAATCCCTTTAGACAAAGAGACAAGGGGAATACCTTGATCAAAATAAGCTGAGAATCTTTCAAAATTTTCAGAATAAAAATCGGCGATTCCAGCTGTGGGAAGTCCTGAAACTAAAAGGTCTATATGCCCATCAAGAAGTTTATCAACTTCTTCCCAATCCAACGCTGGAATAAGATTTTCGGCTACTTTATGACCAGGGAGATAAACTTTGTTTTCTCCAAGTTTGAGGGATTCATAGATGTCCTCAGAACGGACTTTCATGATGACTTTTTCAAAATTATTGGCCAGGACCGAGGCAATTGAAGTTCCAAAAGCTCCAGCACCGACGACCAGAGCTGTTTTGTATTTTCTCATGAGTTCCCTCTCTCTTTTAAAGCGACATTAATCCTTCAATGACCGCCATTCTTTGATAAACCGAAATAATTTCATCTGCAGAAATCATCACTTTGTAAGCTGTGATCGATATATATTTTCCTGTTTTTGATGCTTTTGTTGTTATTCGGGCATCTGTTAATAAAGTCGTTGCCTCAACGAGTCTATCGACTGGTACAATAAATTTAAATATGTATTCCGATGGAAAAATAAGTTCAGTGTGAAGAACGTCTCTAAGCTTTTGCCACTTATCCGTCATTGTCCTAAATTCTCCTCAAATGTATCGAGGTGAAATCCTCTTGCATATCGCAAAATATCCATAACTTCTCGAGCACATCCCTTGCCAGGATCTCTTTGCGCTATGTAATCAACTAAATCAAAAACTTCGTAAGTCGCCCATTTGGTAGTTGCTGCAAATCCAGCTCTTTTTAATAAGGGAATATCAAAAAGTTCATCTCCCATATAAAGGATTTCCTCATCGCTGAATCCTTGCTTATTCAGTTCGTTAAAAGCTCCTGTTTTGTCTTCGCTACCTTTATAAATGAAATCGAGTTTAAGTAGCTCTCCAAATCTTTTGTCGACAGATAAACTATTACCGCCAGTAATGACACCAACTTTAAGACCATTCTTTTGCAATAGTTTCATTCCGTATCCATCAAGAATACTATAAGTCCGATTCCAACCGATCTCAGGACCATGATAGGTCACAGTTGCATCAGTCAAAACACCATCCACATCAAAAGCGCATACTTTAATTTTTGCTAACTTGCTTTGAAACTGATCTGCTATTTTTTTAATTTCGTTCTTAGTAAACATTAAACAACCTCATAAAGCCGAACAAGGCTATGCACGATTTGAGAAATATCGGCCAGCGGTAACGCAGTAGCGGCATCTGATAATGCCTTCGATGGATCGGGGTGGGTTTCCATAAAAATTCCATCAGCTCCTGCAGCAATTGCAGCTTTTGCCAAAACAATAATTTGTTCACGCTTACCACCAGTTGCCTTTCCTAAACCACCAGGACGTTGCACGCAATGAGTAGCATCATGAATCGCCTTGACTCCAAAGCCTTTCATAATCTGAAATGAAGCCATATCAACGATTAAATTATTATAACCAAAACTAGAGCCACGTTCAGTTAAGAGAATTTGATCAAGACTTATAAAGTTAAGCGCCTTATCGACAATATTCTTTGTATCTTCAGGGGCCAAGAACTGCCCTTTTTTAACTTTCAAGCGACGATTATATTTATGACATGCTTTAGCCCCTTCCAAAATCATATCAGTCTGGCGACACAAGAAAGCTGGAACTTGTAGTACATCAACAACTTCTGCAATGGACATCGCTTGTTCTGGAGTATGAAAGTCTGTAATCACAGGGAGACCAAACTCTTTCTTCACTTTTTCGAGAAGCCGTAAACCTTCTTCAAGTCCAGGACCTCGATAAGAGTCAATCGCAGTTCGGTTGGCCTTATCAAAGCTTCCTTTAAAATGAAGTTGAACTTGTTTGCCAAGTGGCGACAATTCTTTAACTAAGGTACTGGCGACTTTCATTACAAGCTCTTCACTTTCAAGAACACAAGGACCAATAAAGAGTTCGAGTGGTTGTTTTTTCATTTTTGCACCTGATTTTTATCTGAAGCTGAAATAAATGTTGAAAACAATGGATGGGGAGAAAATGGCTTTGATTTGAACTCAGGGTGATACTGACATCCGATAAAATGTGGATGGTCCTCTAGTTCGATCACTTCCACCAAATTCATTTCTTTATTAACACCGGAGATAACCATGCCCTTGTTTTTTAGCTCTTCAATGAATTTATTATTCACTTCCAAACGATGACGATGGCGCTCACTGATTTCATTTGACCCGTAAACTTTATGCGCAAGCGTGCCTTTTTCAAGGTGACAAGCATAAGCACCAAGTCTCATGGTTCCGCCTTTGCTTCCCCCCTCAGACTGACCGGCCATGTAATGAATCACATGTGAGCCTTTACTTGAAAACTCTTCTGAATTGGCATCTTTTACATTGGCCACATGACGAGCAAATTCAATCATTGCCAATTGCATTCCTAAGCAGATTCCGAAATAAGGAACCTTTTTAGTTCGCGCATATTCAATTGCTTTAATTTTTCCTTCTGTTCCTCTTTCACCGAAACCACCAGGAACGAGAATCCCTTGGGCCGAGCGAAGTGCATCCCAAGAAGGGCTATCTGTGTCCTTTTCTAATTCTTCTGCATCTATATAAAGTGGTACAAGTTTTAACTGGTTAAAAATGGCTCCGTGATGGAGAGCTTCATCGAGCGATTTATAAGATTCGATAAGCTCTGTGTACTTGCCAACGATTCCAATTCGAACTTCACGGAGGGGATGCTCGATATTATGGACAACCTTTTCAACATCTCTAATGTCTGGACGGCCAGTCCACATTCCCAACAACTCAGTAATTTTTTCATCAATTCCTTGGCGATGAAAATTCATAGGAACTTTATAAATGGAATCCATATCTATAGAACTAAAAACATTTTCTTTGGGGAGATTACAAAAGAGCGAGAGCTTTTCATAAATACTCGGCTCAATTTCTCGATCAGAACGACAAATGATAACGTCAGGGAATAATCCAAGTGATCTCAATTCTTTGACAGAGTGCTGGGCTGGCTTTGTTTTTAATTCACCCGCGGCATTAATATACGGCAAAAGGACTAAATGAATATAGAGTACATTTTCTGGACCTACGTCAGCTGCAAATTGGCGAATCGCTTCGAGATAAGGTTGTGATTCAATATCCCCTACCGTTCCACCAATTTCACCAAGCAAAAGATCACAATCTTTTGCAGCGACGAGAATTCTGCGTTTAATTTCATTAGTGATATGGGGAACAACTTGAACTGTTTTTCCAAGGTACTTACCTTCTCTCTCATTCTCGATAACTTGAAGATAAACTTGACCAGTGGTGAAATTACTTTTCCGGCTCAAAGTGAGTGAAGTGAATCTTTCATAATGGCCGAGATCCAAATCCGTTTCAGCACCGTCATCAGTTACAAAAACTTCACCATGTTGAGTTGGGCTCATCGTTCCTGGATCAACGTTAATATACGGATCCATTTTCAACATATTAATTTTTATTCCACGTCGTTCGAGCAAACAAGCTAAGCTTGCTGCTGCTAAACCTTTTCCTAGAGATGAGGCGACTCCCCCAGTAATAAAAATATATTTTTTATTATTCTTTTTTTGAGCAGGGCGATTCATATCTTCTCCAATTTAATGATGGGCCAATAATTTTTCTACGATAGCCACGTCAGTGGGAATATCAATGGCATGAAAAGGAGCTTCTGTTACAATGGCTCCATAATCTAAACCGAGTTCCATTCCTCTGAGCTGTTCTAATTTTTCAATATTTTCATAGTAAGAAGTTCCTGCGGCACAAAAAGCTTCGAGTGCTTCTGGTGTATAAGAATATATTCCTGCATGCTGATACCATTCTTTGGGCTTTTCTTGATCGCGGTCATAAGGAATTGGAGAGCGCGAAAAATAAAGACATTTGCCACCGTCTTTGGCCAAGACAACTTTAACCACATTCGGATTTTCAAATTCTTCATCCATGGCACGACGACGAACAATAGTTCCTACATCATGATGGCCACTCAAGTGATAATCAATAAGTCGAGAAAGATCGACGTCACCTAGTAAAGGCTCATCACCTTGAAGATTAATCACCAGTTCAACTTCGTTCTCTTTAAAATTTCTTTTGAAGGCGAGATAGATTCTTTCTGTCCCACTTGGAACATCATCATCGACTCTTAAAACTTGACCACCATGATCGAGCACATGCTGTTCTATCCGATCATCATCAGTCACGATGTATGCTTCAACGGGATGTTTCTTTTGAAGGGACTCGTGGGCCTTAATCGCATGATCATATACCCTCATCACCATTGATCGTCCTGATATCATGGTGAGGGGTTTTCCAGGGAATCGACTAGCGCTATATCGCGCCGGAATGAGGATGACGACCCTCTTCATAAAACCAGCCTTTTCGTGAAAACCATTAAGGGAAGAATCTAACACTAGGGCCGTTTAACGCCAAGTCATGATAAACTAATGACATGTTGCGAATCGTGCTTTTTATAACATTCTTTTTTAATCAGGTAAGTTTTGCAGCTGATCGCGATTTTTCTCGATCGATCATCACTGACCCTAGCATCTCCAGACGCTGCGACGCACTTATTGAGACGCGCAATCACAAGCTCGGCTACAAACAAAAGATCCAAGCGCTTCTGAAGCGCTGTGAACGCCTGCTCAAAATGGCGCCCCCTGAGAAAAGGACGCTTGTAAAAAAACTCAAACAAACCCGAGATCACTTAGATCAAGAGCTCCAACTAGCAGTTGATAAACTTCAAAATCAAGAAGAAGACATTATTCGAAAAGGTTGTCCTGGAATTTCTCTTTAATCTTTATCTTTTACACTCCGTTTTATTCTGTTCTAGAATTCCTGCATATCATGATGATATTTATTATTCGACACACACTTTTAGCGGCCCTGATGGTCAACTTCCTGCCTTGCGTATTTGCGCAAGACAAAGATATTGATCGCGAAGATCTCTATATTCAGTCAAAAGATCGATTTGATAAAAAAGAACAATATCGTCCTTTAAGCCTACGCGAAGCTATAGATCAGGGCTTAAGAAAAAACTATGGTCAACAAGAAAGACAATTACAAGGAACCCTACTCGATATTCAATGGGATGATGTCCGCGATGGATTTTGGCTTCCTAACGTAACGTTGTCACTTATTTCAGCTGAACATAGAGTTGCTCGCTTAAGAGATGGTGGAAAATCAGGTAGTAGCTTTTCCAAAAGACCAAGTGGGGCTTTGGCACTCGAGCTTGGGGATTACACTCTCTTTAATTGGGGGAAGGATTACCTGAGTTATTTGAATGATAAGACCACCATCATGCGCTCAAAGGATAATCTCAAAGAACAGAAGCGAGATCTTAAGCACCAAATTATCATTAAATATTTTGAAGTTAATTTTTATCAGAACTTCATTACTTTTCGACGAGAATATCTTCGTCATGCTTCCTTTATCTATCGCTTGGCCCGTGAAAAAGTTTCTATCAAGAAAATCAGCCGCGAAGAATACTATCAAGCACGCTCACTCTATTTAGCGGCCCAAAGTGCCTACCAAGAAGCTCTCAACTTAAAAGCCAATGCAGATGAAGCTCTTTCTTTGCTCGTCAATGAGACAGCAGGAATTCGCTTCATACTTAAAGATGATCTCGACTATATAAAGCTAAAGTCGAGTTTTGATGAAATCCTCTCTTTTTCAGAAGAAAAGAACACATCCGTTAGAGACGCCTCAGCAGCAGTTGAAAATGCTCAGCGATCGCACGAACTCACTCTGAAAGAAAATCTTCCTCTACCAAAATTTACCTTAAATCTCGGAGCCTATACTCATTCTTTCGGACGCAATCAAAGCCAAACTAATTATCAAACTGCTCCAGGTAGTTCTGACTTAGAAGTTGTTGCGACATTGAATGCAACGTGGTCGATAACTGGACCTGGCGGGCTTTTTAATGGCCGTAAAAATCAAGCAGCTGCTATCAATAAGTATCTTGCCTTTAATCAACTTGCTGAGGCTAAACATCAAGCACGTTCACAAGCGAATACCTATTTTGCCAACATCAAGTACTTTGAAGATCAAATGACAGTGCTCGATGCTCGGAACTCCAATTTAGAAAAAACCTTTGATCAAATACTTGAAAGCTATTTAAATCGCAAAGTGAATTTCTGGGATTTCAGACATGCACTTGAAGAAAAAATTCAAACAGAAATTTTTACTGCTCAAGTCAAGTATGAACATCTCAAGAATAAAGTTCTTCTCGCTCAAAATATGGGAATGGATGATTATCCAGGAGAAAATTTTGAAAGACTTGCAAAAGTGAGGAAAGAAGAATGATAAGAATATTTTTATTCCTCTCGCTTATATTCGCTTCGACTCCAGCTTGGTCTCAAAACAGAGATCTCGAAACACTAGAGCAGCAATACAAGGCTAACAAAGCAACGGTAATAAAAGAGAGAAATTTTGAAACTGGTATTTTTAGAGATGAATACAATACGACTGAAGATAATAATCTTTTCACCTTAGGCTATGCTCTTAATGCTGACCTAAAAAATAGTGGAGGCATTGCTGCTTTTGAAGCTATCTATGGACGACGATTTGATCTGGCATGGTTGCAGTTTGTTGGCATGAAAATGTCAGCTCAATTTAAAGAAGTGGCAGACACTAATTCAACCATGAATGCCACTGAAGAGTTTTTAGATACGAGAGGTTCTTTGACTCAACTCGGAGCTGGTCTTTCTTATAGAAGTCAATGGGTCAGTTATTTATTAAGTACAGGGACAAATAGAGTCTTCGAAACAGTTGCTGCTTACTTAACTTATAATACTTTTCGCGAAGGCCTTACTGAAACTGATTATAAGGGATTTGGTGTTCGTGCCGATTTTGGAATTCACAATCGATTTTCTCCTACTATGCATCTCGGAGGCAAACTCAGTTATAACCTCATCAATGCTGAAAGACCTGAGAACTTCGACAAAGAAGCTTCAAGTGAGAGGGCCCTCCTTCTTCAATGGATCTCGCTCGGAATAGATGTCACTTTTTACTTTTAAGGACCATTTATGATTCCACGCTATGAAAAAAAAGAAATTTCCGAAATTTGGAACGATCATTCTAAGTTTTCTTATTACTTGCAAGCAGAACTCGCAGTGATGAAAGCTTTAGAAGGAACACTGGTTCCAGTGGGGCTAAGTGCCGAAATTGCGAAAACAGCAAAGATAAACCCCACTCGCATTGACGAAATCGAAGCCGTTACAAAACATGACGTGATTGCATTCTGTACTTCCATCACAGAAAATTTATCTGCTGAAAAGGGGAAGTACTTTCATTATGGCGTCACGAGTTCTGACATCATAGATACGGCCTTAACTCTTCAAATAAAAGCGTCATTAGAAGTCATCCTTCCCGCCTATCAAGAATTATTGCGTACTCTCTTTGATCGCGCTCATGAATTAAAAGATGTTGTGACTATGGGAAGAAGTCACGGAATGTTTGCTGAACCCATGAGTTTTGGACAAAAACTTTTAGGACACTACAACGAGCTTTCACGCCGTTTTAAGGAACTTCAAGACTTTCACAAAGATGAGCTGACAGTGCAATTTTCTGGAGCCGTCGGAAACTACACAATAGTGACTCCTGAAATTGAATCAGCAGCAGCGACTGAGCTCAATTTAAAAGTAGAACCTTTATCAACTCAAGTCATTCCTCGCGACCGAATTGCAAAACTTGTTAACATTGGCGCAATGGTTGGTACCGCCATCGAAAGACTTGCCGTCGAAATGAGACACCTACATCGATCAGATGTCGGAGAGCTATACGAAGGCTTTAGCAAAGGCCAAAAAGGTTCTTCGATTATGCCTCACAAGAAAAATCCTATCTCAGGCGAGAACTTGACCGGAATGGCAAGGATGCTTCGTTCTCACACTATTATGGCAATGGAGAACATAGTCCTTTGGCATGAAAGAGATATTAGTCACTCATCAACAGAGAGGATGTACCTTCCAGATCATTTTGGGATCCTTTTCTATTCTATCACTCGTTTGAATTCAACTCTGAAAAATATGGTGTTCAATATTGAAAAGATTGAACAAAGAGTTCAGGCAGAATGCCACTACCTTTCAAGTTATTATCTCCATCAGTTGATCAAGTGTACTGATATTAAGCGCGAAGAACTCTATTACTTTGTTCAAGAAGCTGCTTTTCAAGGAGAACAAACCAAATCGGCAGCGGCCATGGGTGAGAAATTAAATCAAATTTTGAAAGAAAAAAATGTAAGCCTCGATTTTCCAGTTCCCAATTTTTCAGAAATTAAAAAGATCTATTTGGGTTCGGTAGACAAAGTGTTTCAACGATCGTTAAAGGAATACCCTCTACCATGAAATCATTAATACTATTTATTTTGCTTTTGTTATCACTTTCACTAAGGGCCAGTGAACTGACCGAAAATGATTTCAAATGGGAAATCGCATCGCAAACAGATGACATCATTGTTTATAAGGCACCAAAGCATGAAAGTGGCGTTGTCCCAATAAAAGGACAAACTGTCTTTAATCATTCAATCTCAGAGATCTTGTCCCTTATCGCTGATACCCCTAAAAAAATTAATTGGGTTCCTTATCTCAAAGAAAGCTATCTGGTTGATGCCGTCAATCCTTTTCGCCGAGTAGAATATGCTCGTTACAATTCTCCTTGGCCATTTGAGGATCGAGTTTTTGTTCTTGATATCGAGGGAGATTACAATAAGGAAAAGAAAGAAGTTTTTATCGCACTTAAATCTATTGATCATCCCAAAATTCCAAAAGACGATAATAGCGTTCGCGGAATGACTTATTATGGAGCAATAAGAATCAGAGACATGGGAATTAACAAAACTTATTTTGAAATTGTACTACTCTCCGACTTTGCCGGAAATGTTCCTCATTGGATTGTAAACATGGTACAGGCAAAATGGCCTTTCAAAATGTTTAAACAAATGCGAGATGAACTCAATAGACCTGGATTTCAACTCAATCCTGATTACGATCTTCAACATATTTTAAAAGCGATAAAAAGAGTTAAGTAAGAATCAACGAAGCGCTTCTTGAATCTTTTTCATATCAAATTTCATTACAACATCTCGCGAATTGGGTTTCTCAACGATCTCATAGGGAATGCCAAACTTGCGATAAAGTCTTTCATGAATTCGAGAAGTATAGACAAAGGCATTTTTAATTGAGGGATCGCTTTTCAGTGATGAGATCGCTTCTTTCAACAAATCTTTCATGAGATTTGGATTTGCATCATCTGTAGACACCAGCCTCACGATCTCAACAGACTTTTCTCCTGGAACTTTGGGGATTTTTACTCCCGTGGCTTTTTCTAATGGTAAAAGGTCGTCAGCTTTATTCTTAAATACAATTCCTATTCCACCTTTAAATTCAGGAGGACCATTGGCGGGAGTAGCTTTTGTTTTAACAAAGAGTAGAGTTCTATCGGCCATTTCACGACTCGATTTCATAAAAGCATCAATTTCCTGAGGGCTGAGGTTGAGGCGTTCGCGGTAGACTGTTGCAACGTATTTAAAATAAGCCTCTGCCATTGGCTTGGCATCATTTAGATGAGGCTTTAACATCGTTAATACATCATCAGCCTTGCTCTTAATAACAATCATACCTTTTGCTAAATTTGACTTGAAAGGAATGGGGACGCCAACTCCAAGGACCATTGCCCCCATCATAAAAATCTTTTGGTCACTTAAATCTTTGAGACAAGCTTGAAATTTTTCTAAACTATCCTGATCCGCATTCTCACGATATGCCATTTGCAATTTTGAACATTCAAATTGTTTTTTATCGATCGAACGAGTGTTCTCAATTGCTGTGATTGGAATTAAAGCGGAAGCAGAAATTATTCTTTCCGCACTTAACCCATATTTTGCAAGGTAAGCTAATCTGCCAACATTGGCGATTCCTAATGGAGGTATAAAAAAAGGAGCAATAAATAGGCCAGCTTCTGCAGTAATTTCTCCTGCTAAAATAACTTTATCGCTTATTTCTTTTTTTCTCAGAATTCTGCAAGTCGTATCCTCCCAAACTTCAGGATTCTCATCAGCAACTTTATATATTTCCGGAATCAATTGAGAATAAAGAAAGTCAGAAATTTTATAAGGATATAATTTATTATAGACGCTATAAGAGGTAGCCCCTCTATCCGCCGAACTCATCTCTTCGGCTAAAGCAATTTCAATCTCATATTTAAGATCAATACGCTTATTAACGTATTGAAAAACACTTTCAAAATAGGCTTTTTTGCGGCACTGATTTGTTTTTTTACTTTCTTGAGTTAACTCTTTTGTTAAACAATTTTCAATTTCCGGATCTGCCAGTAGACTTTGCCGATTAAAGATTTCAATTTTCATCAGTTGATAGAGCTTGCGATTATGTTCACAAACTTCAGTAGAACAACCATTGAGATTCTTTTCACTTCTGGTCACTTGCAAAAGCTGATTAAAATCTCGATCAAGTTCATTAAATCTCGATTGATGAGATTCAATATCACTATCGCCTCGTAACCACCTCAGAAAGTTTTTCTCTTGATCAATTTCAGCTTGATAACGTTTTTTCAAGTTCTCCATGGAAGTCTTGATTAGAAGCCAGTCATCAAACTTAGAGCCTAATTCTTTTAATACTTGTGATCTTTGAAGGAAAGCATCATCAAAAATGTTGGATTTGTTGCATGTCAAAATGGGATGATTCATTTCATCTTTTGAATTTTGGCAGAATTGAATCCAATCTCTGGCCAAAAGTGCTTGAGAATAGAAACTGATGAATAAAGTCAGGATACTGAGGAATTTCACCTCTTCTTATCGGAATAAGCAGATTAAATTACAGCAGTTTTTGACCCTCTGGAGTCTTTTTAAGTAACTCGACGACTTCCTTGATCCTCTGGGCCTGCTCTTTTGGGAGAACAATCACGGCCTTATCATTACTGACAACAATCAGATCATTTACACCAACTAGAGCAACATGCTTACCTGGGGCATAAACGATATTATTTTTGGCATCGATGAAGCTATGTCCATTGTCTTTGACCACGATATTTGAGTCTGTTGGTGCAATGACACTCTCTAGGGCATCCCAAGAGCCTAAATCATTCCAATCAAAAGCGGCCGGGACAACATAGACGAATTCACTTTTTTCCATAATGGCATAGTCAATTGAGTCACTTGGAATTTGTTCATAGACGTTTCTTAAAGATTCAGCTTTATGACAATTCTTTTTTAAATCTTCATATGAAGACCACATCTTGGGAGAATGAGTTTGAAACTCTTTTTTAAGGACATCTAAACGCGCGACAAACATCCCGGCATTCCAAAAATACTCACCTGTTGAAACATATTCTTTTGCTGTTTCAAAATTAGGCTTTTCCTTAAACGAAGCCACTTTGAAAAGCTCTGGCCCCTCTTGTTTCTCCTGATGAATATAGCCATATCCAGTATGAGGAAAATGAGGCTTGATCCCAATAGTGACAATTCCCCCTTTTTGCGAGGCCGTCTCAGTGGCAACTTTCACAGAATGTTGAAAACCATCTTTATTAAGAATGACATGATCGGAAGGAACAATGGCCAAAATGTCTTCATCAGTGGCGCCTTCCATTTCTAATTGCGCCATGGAAAGCAAGATACAAGGAGCAGTATTTCTGCCACTGGGTTCAAAAATAAAATGATGAGGTTCTATATTTCCTTCACTAGATTTTTTGGCAAGCGCTTCCTGCTCTCTTACCGTAACAACGTATCTTCGATTAACTGGCACTAATCCATCAAATCTGGTCAGAGTTTCTTCAAGAAGACTATGAGGAGAAACGAGGGATAAATACTGCTTTGGTTTTGCACTTGTTGATTCAGGCCAAAACCTTGTCCCTTTACCACCGGCCATAACTATAGCAAATAAACGTCCCGTAGCGCTCATGATAATCCTTATGCTCTTGAGATTTTGAATCTACTCAAATCGGGTGATGACGTAGTCTTGCCCTTGAAAGAGCGATTTTTCTTTGATGATATAATCTTTTGCCTCAGAGATATTGTCAAATGCACCGAGACTAACTCTAAACCAAGTTCCTCTTCCAGCTAATTCGACCTCAGATACTATCGGATTATAACCTCGAGCTTTAAATCCTTGTGCGAATTCTTCTGCTTCTTTAATACTGCGATGTGATCCAAGCTGAATGGTAAATTTTCCAGCATAAGGATCATCGCTTGCAACAGGCTTTGACTCACTTGGTGCTGCAACCTCTTCCTTCGTCTCCACTTTCGGTGCTACAGGTGCTTCGACATTTGGAGATGGTGCTGTCGTTGATTCATTGAACTTGCTATTTTCTTGCTCAAGTTCCTGACGAATTTTTTCTTCTAATGTTTGATGAACTTTATTGATGTCTATTTTCGGAGCTTCACCTTTTGAAGATTCTTCTTTCATTAAATCTTTAACAGCTTCCTCTTCATTGGAGAGCATATCTACTTTTAAGCGGTCAGCTTGTGAGAATCCCGCCTCTTTAAAGGAGTAGTCCTTTCCAACTTTTATTCCTAACATAAAAGAAGTAACGGCCATTAACAGCATCAACAAGAAAATCAATAAGACTTCTTTTTTAGCAAAAACATAGAGTTTGGTTTTTTCATCCATACACTCATTGTAATCTCAAGAGCTTAAAGCGACAAAAGGATTTTCAAGGTGAAAAAAATTCCATTTTGGTTTTTTTCAGTCCACCTCCACTCATTCACCGACCTTTTATCTACGGTTTACTCCCCTATTCTCGTGGACTCCCACCTGCATTGAGTTTCTTTACTTAATGGAGGTATCGAAATGAAGAAAATAATTAAAAACCAAAGGGGTCAAGGCGTATTAGAGTATGTGATCTTGACTGGATTGATAGGTATATTTTGTTTAATAGCAGTCAAGCAATTTGGCGGCGTTATTAAGAATCGTATCGAAAACATGCGCGAACACGTCACGAAGAACATAAAAATCTCTTAAGGATGAAAGCGCTAGAATACTCCTTCGCACTTTTGATTGTGTTGGCCATTACTGCTTCAACGATTTCATTAGCTCAATCTTGGTATTGCCAACATCAAATGATCGCAAACAATTTTAAAAAGACTGAATTTAGCCTTCATCGATCAAAAGGATTTTATCCAACTCAAAAATGTCGCAATGGTCAGCAATTTTTTCTCAATTTAAAAGGTAATTATGAATTTAAAAAATGAAAGGGGATCAATTAGTCTCATCGGAACCTTTGTCATCGCAATATTATTAGGTCTTTCAATTGTTGTAAGTCTCATTGCTAGAAAAAGACTCTTTGAGCTGAAGTCAACGAAAGAACTTTCACTCTGCTTTGCAAGTTTATTGTCACAAATAAAAAAAGAGATGAAGTATATGGGTGAGACGAATCAGAATATTAAAATCGCTTTTTTGGCGACACAAAGCCCTGTTCCCCAAGTAAAAGCAGCCGCAGAAGCAGCTCATAAATTACTTATCGCTGCGCAAAGCTTACGAAACTCAACTTTTCCCATAAAAATGACCTCATCCTCGGAGTGTAGCAAGGACATCTCCCTCAAAGTGAGTGTCTCAAACCCCTACGGTTTCGTTCTTAAAAGAGATTTTATGGGTGTTGCACTTTTAAATCATAAATCTTGGTCAATAAGTACGAGGACATTATGGAACACTTCTCTCCCGAATCTAAAAGCAGAATTGTCTCTCATCGATTCATTCGACTCAAAGGTAAAAATCAAAACCAGCAACAGCGCGGCCAATCTCTTTTGGAAGTCTCAATTATCTTATCCCTCATTCTCATTATAGGAGCCTTTATCCATGAAATTTCTAGACGATATGAAAAAGCCTACATCATTCAACTTAGGGACTATCAACAAAAATGGAACGCAATACAAAAGCGAACTCCCTAAAGACATATATAGGCAAAAGAGGAAGCAAGATTGGATACGCTTCCTCGCCATTCTCGTTCTTAGTCATCTCGGCAGTTTCTTAATTTTGAGTGCGGGGAGCGAATTGGATTCCGCCAACTCATACCAAGAACAACCTGGAAAAATGCCCATTGCAATCTCTTTAATAAATAAATCCGGCAAAGAAATGGGAGAAGTCTCGTTAATAAGCAAAGGAAAAGTCATTGTTCAAAAGGCGACGTTGATTAAAAAAGAGCAAAAAAATAATCATGACTTTATGGGTACCGAAAATTCTGAGACTTGGATCATTGCCGTTTCGGAAAGAGATCTGCCCCAATTCATTCAAAGATCACAAGTTATTTGGGAAGCCTACCCTCCAGTACTTATACAAGAGGATGAGAAAAAGGAGTTCTTTCATGAAATTATTTTTTAGTCTCTTTTTCCTATTGACCTCTATGAATACAGTTTATGCTCGCGATATTATAGTGATTAGTTTTGACGAGAGAGTAAGTGATTCTCAGCTCATTTTTCGAGAACTGACTGAGAATCTTAACATCTCTCCACGACTCATCTCTTTAATAAAATATAAAGATTACTGTCCTCATTTCTCGGAGGCTCAGTTTGTCATATGTCTGAAAAATAACGATCAAATTATATCTTGGAAAAAATTTGACAAAAAAATGAACGCAGAAGCTTTAAATGCTTTTTGGAACTTTGAAACAACAAAAAAAGAGGCTTCCGAAGAAGCCTCTAATATTGAGATTAAAAATGAAAATTAATTATTTCTTTTCTGGGTGGATATTGAACTTTGGAGTTGTTCCTTTGTTCTTGTTAGCAGCCTTACGCTTTTTACCCATATTTTTTTTACGAATTTCGCGACGAACTTCAGTAATTTTTGTGTTTGAAACCATGACTCAACTCCTATATCGAACAGTGATTAGCATTTTTTATAGAATCAAGTATTTATCCTTCTCGACATTAACTGTCAAAGCCATTCTCGCGAGTCTGATCATTTGCCCATGCGCAATGAGTCAAGAGCCTGATAGTACATTACCCTCTCAACTCTTTTTAGGTATTGGTGAGCACAAAGAGTGGCCAGTTCAGACCGTACCGCGATTTAGTAACGGCAATCGAGAAATCGTCTCGCTAAAATATTTGTCCAAAGAGAGAAAGATCTTAATCAAAGGTATTGGTCAGGGCTTTAGTGAAATCATTCTTTGGCCGGGTACTCTGAAAGAACATCGACTCAAAATCTATGTCACGACTAAGCTAAAAAAAATGGCGCTGATGAACTCCCTCGAGGCTTTTCAAGAAATGGGACTTCTCGCCCATCCTTCTGGTGGCCATATTCAAGTCAGTGGAGAATTAAAGAAGTTCAGTGATTACAAAAGGCTCAAATCAATTCTTTCTGATTTTAAGGATGAATTGTTAATAGATATTGTTCCCTCAAAGAAATTGATTCAAGAGATTCTTGGACAAATTTATAAACAAGCATTTGATCAGTATCTCGATGAGTTCTATTGTCGTTTTGAAAAGATAAAACTCGTTTGCTACTTTGCTGAAACAAATCCCCCACAAGAAATCATGAGAAAAGAGTGGGAGTCCAAGTATTATATTTCTCTCATTCCCATCCCTCAACAAAGGAAAAATAAAAACTACCGATTGAAGTTGAAGATAATTCAAATGGAAAATGCGGAAGGTAAAGAAATTAATTGGGGGCTATCACAAATCAACGGTGAGCTCGGAGAGCTTTTTACAATTGGTCTCGAAGGAATTGCTTTTCGCAATCACTTGATACTAGAACAAAATCAATTAGAGCTCTCAACTCTGGCGGAACCCAATCTCATTTTACAAATAGGAAAAGAAGTCAAAATAGATATCGGAAGTGATATTCCCTACCCTCTTCGAAAAGAAGTTCAATGGCATTTTGCAGGGTTAAGATTAAATCTTAAAATTGAAATGATTGGTAGAAGTCTTCAACTCAATTACCAAACAGAGCTTGGAAGACCGACAGATTCAGGAGCTATCGCATCCAGTCGCCAGGCTTCTTACGCTAAAATCGAAATCGGAAAAGCAATTGAACTTTATCAAATTGGCTTTGAGACAATGGCCAGTAACACTGATCAATTACCCTACCTCTCCAAGATTCCGGTTTTAGGGCAAATGTTCACATCGCAAAAAAATCAAAAAACTTTTAAAAAATTATCTGCCATTGCTCTCCTGGAAGAAGATCATGGGAACTTAAAGTAAAAGAATGATAACCCACTACAAGCACCACATCATTTCACTTTTTAAATCGAAGTTTCGAGATGCTCTCCATCAAGGTCTAAAAATTGAATACACTCAGTTAATTCATGAGTGTACAATTGAAGTAGGCATGCCAATTGACGAAATTCATACAGAACTCGAATCATGGTTTGAAAATATTTACCATCAATCGTGGCTAACCCCCTTTCTGAATACAACTGAATATGAAGAAATAATTGTGCATTCTGAGAATCTGTTGCAGATTTTTGGATCACGAGAAAGGAAATTCCATACGATAGCCGCCCTCGAAGCTGAAGACTATCAACTCTCACTCGAGATAATGGCCTTCAAGTATCAACAGAAATGGCATCTCAATGAACCCTTTGTCAGTTTTCAAATCTCTTATAATAAAAATAATTACAGAGCCACTCTTGTGCATCAGTCGCTAAGTAGCAATCACCGCTCAAAATTGAGCCTTCGAAAACATCAGCACCAAAAGATTGAACTTCAAAGTTTTTGTCACGATGAAAGAGATTTTGAAATTGTTCAAGACTTGATAGTGCATAAAAGAAATGTGTTAATAGCAGGTAATACTGGTTGCGGAAAGACCAGTCTCTTAAACTCCATGCTTCGTCAAATAGATCCTAATGAACATGTCATCGTTCTCGAAGATACATCCGAAATCGATTCTCTTTCTGAACAATGGACCTATTGGTTAGCACAGCAAAAATTGGGTTTTCATTTAAAAGATTATTGTTCATATGCACTTCGATTAAGACCTGATCGAATAGTCATAGGTGAATTGCGCTCTCAAGAGATTATTCCCTTTTTATTATCAATGAATACCGGTCATAAAGGGTTAATGAGTACTATCCACGCCAACTCAGCCTTGGAGAGCTACGCTCGCTTGAAAACTCTCTTTGCGCTGTACTCAGAACAGAGTAATATTCAAGATCAACTTCTTAGTGAACTAATTGTAAAAGGACTCGATGCCATTATTTTTATGAAAAATAAAAAGATTGCTGAAATTATTCAGATATACGGTCAAGATGATGGACAACTTATTTTTGAAAAAATCGTTGATGCCAATCAATGAGTAATTGGTCAAGTTGAGATGTATCAACGAGAAAACTACGATGGATATCGCCACGATCAACTTCTGGAATTTCAAGATCAATCTTACGAAGGTCCTTCCCAATAAAAGTAATGACCGATTCATCTCCTCTTTTTTTAAATGTCAGTCCAATAATATCTGCACTGTCACTTGAAGGAGTCGAAGTAATATAAGTTCCGCCCAATTCAGGTTGGATACTAGAGCCAACAAATACTTTTATTCCACTGCGTTCAGCAGGCTCAAGGGTTTTAGAATAAAGAACCTTGGCACCAAGACTCGCCATCGTCGTCGCCTCTTCATAACTTAATTCTGAAAGATAGCGCGCCTCTTTTACTAAGCGAGGATCAGCTGTTGCAACACCGGGGACATCTGTCCAAATTTGAACAACATCAGCTCCAATTGCCTCTCCAAAAAGTGTCGCAGAAAAATCAGATCCTTCTCGTCCTAAAACCGTCGTCGCGCCTTGTTCAGTTTTACCTATAAAGCCTTGAGTAATAATGAGATGAGTTTTGATCAGGGGAGAGATCTTTTCTTGGGCATTTATTCGAATTTGTTCGATAATAGGCTTCGCCGAATTATGGGTATTATCAGTAGTGATGACATCCCTAGCGTCTATTAATTGCAGTTCCTTTCGACCTCTTGACTTGAATCCTTCTGCAAACAACCAAGAGCTAATTCGTTCACCATATGAATAGAGTGAGTCCATGGCCTGAGGACTTAATAACCCTAGTTGAGATATTTGTTTCAGCTCCTCACTCAGTTCATTGATCAACTGATCAATCGCAGAGTGCAGTGATTTCTCGATCTTTAGATTGCTTGCTATGTCTAAATGTTTTTGAAGAAATAACTTTAGATTTTCTTTCAAAAAAGCTTCATCGCGATCTCTGGCGGCAATGGCCAATTTCTCCAATTCATTTGTCGAATTGTAAGTAGCAGAAACAACCACCAGCTTGATACTTGGATCGTTTTCAATAATCGACATACAGCGCCCCATGGCCTGTGCATCTCGAACTGAAGAACCTCCAAACTTCGCAACTTTCATTTTAAACTCTCTTCAGTTTCTTATAACTCATTCTTTTTGGATTAAGAGCATCATCTCCTAAACGCTTTCTTTTATCTTCTTCATATTCTGAAAAGTTACCATCAAACCATACTACTTGAGAGTTGCCTTCAAACGCCAACATATGAGTAGCAATTCTGTCGAGGAAGAATCTATCGTGAGAAATAACCACCGCGCATCCAGGGAAATCAACAAGAGCTTTCTCTAGCGCCTGTAGAGTATTCACATCCAAGTCGTTAGTAGGCTCATCGAGAAGTAAAACGTTTCCTTCTTCTTTCAGCATACAGGCGAGATGAACGCGGTTTCTTTCTCCTCCAGAGAGTTCAGAAACTTTCTTTTGCTGATCATCTCCAGTAAAGTTAAATTTTCCGATATAGGCACGGGCATTCACTTCCTTTCCACCAATCTTTATTAAGTCGAGGCCTCCAGAAATTGTTTGAAAAATAGTTTTGTCGCTGTCTAAAGTTCTATTTTGATCAACGTATGCAAGCTTTACAGTATCGCCAATTTTAAATGTACCTGAATCTGGTTCTAATTGTTTTGTGATCATTTTAAACAGCGTAGTTTTACCGGCTCCGTTAGCACCGATAATTCCTACGACTCCACCTGGAGGAAGTTTAAACGTAAGATTTTCATAAAGAACTTTATCACCAAAAGATTTTGAAATTCCATTGGCCTCAATAACCACCTCTCCTAATCTTGGGCCACCAGGAATATAGATTTCATTGGTCTCAACGTATTTCTCCTTATGGTCCTTAACTCTTTCTTCATAGTTTTTAATTCTGGCCTTATTCTTGGCTTGACGAGCCTTTGGCGCCATACGAATCCATTCCAACTCTTCTTTCAGCATTTTTTGTCTTTTTGATTCTGATTTTTCTTCAGCTGCGAGGCGAGCTTGCTTTTGCTCTAACCACGATGAGTAATTTCCTTGGAAAGGAATCCCCTGGCCACGGTCAAGTTCCAAAATCCAACCTGCGACATTATCAAGGAAGTAACGATCGTGGGTAACAGCGATGACAGTTCCCTTGTATTGTTGAAGGTGACGCTCTAGCCACCATACTGATTCTGCATCAAGATGGTTGGTAGGTTCATCAAGCAACAAGACTTCTGGTTCTTTAAGAAGCAAGCGACATAGCGCCACTCTTCTCTTTTCTCCACCAGAGAGTTGCCCACACTTGGCATCACTTGGAGGACAACGTAAGGCGTCCATCGCTAGTTCGAGTCGTGAATCCAAATTCCAAGCGTCAGTTGCATCTAATATATCTTGAAGCTTGGCCTGCTTTTCGAGCAGCTTATTCATTTCGTCATCACTCATTGGATCAGAGAACTTCATTGAAATTTCTTCAAACTGCTTAAGCGCATCCACAACTTCTTGCGCACCTTCTTCGACGATCTCTTTAACCGTTTTATCAGGATCGAGTTGGGGCTCTTGTTCAAGCATGCCGACTTTATAACCCTTTGAAAAAGTCACCTCACCCAAATGATCTTGATCAGTTCCGGCCATAATTCTTAAAAGTGTAGACTTTCCTGAACCGTTCAAACCTAAAACACCAATCTTTGCACCAAAGTAATATGAAAGAGAAATATCTTTGAGGACATGTTTCTGTTTGTAGACTTTTCCAACTCTACTCATTGAACAAATAATCTGTTTATCATTAGTTGGGGCGCTCATGCTTCGTAATCCTTTAATCAAAAATTGAAGCTCACTGTAACTGAAAAGAGCTCAATTTTCAATTCAACTCAACGCGCAATCGAGAGTTTTATATCATCTGAACAACCATTTGAAAGACCATAAAGAGAAAAGTGCTTAAAAAGAACAAAACCAGAGTCAAAAAGGATAAAAGCCCTAAAGATTCTTCAAATTTTTCCAATTGAAATTGAGTAAAAAAAAGTGATTCCTCAAATTGTTCTTGAAGCCAAAGCTTGAGCTCAATTCCCTGTTTTTTCCATAGCTCAAATTGCGTCTCTAAGCTGTTTATCTTTTGCACTATTTCAGTGCTTTTACACTTTCTCAACTTTGACCATGGAAGCTGTTGAAGAATTTGTGAAGCAGGCAATCCCGCACTTGAGAAAATCAGTAACTGAACTAATGTTTGACGAAAAATATCCGATTCATTAAAAAGTTTTTCTTGAAGGAAATGAGAAGAATGTCTCAGCAAATATAGACCTATGACTTGCCAAAGAATCAAAATTAAAAATTCCCCTATGCTCAAATCAATTAAGTTTAATGAAATCAAAGTGAAACTAAATGACAGCGTCATAAATGAAATGCCAAGCGCTTGAAAAAGAGTACTTGATAAAAGTTTCGTTTTTTTGCGTTCAATTCTTAAATCTTGAATTAATTGCTTACGCAGTTCCTGCATCGGGGATTTAATTCCAGCTCCCAATTTTCTTTGCCACTCAAGTAACTGCCCCCAGTTTTTTGTAAAATTTTTATATTGATATTCTGGACGAAAATTCAATGGAGTTGAGAAGGCTTCAAGCAGTAATTGACCTGAGCGGATATCAGTCCTTTTCAAAGGGCTTAGCAATGCTTTACTTGAAGCAATAAAAAGAATGAAACTCAATAAAAGGAAAGAGCAGCCTAAAAGCATCATTTTTTATAAGCAATTCGCAGGCCAGGTGTTGACTAAAACCCACCCAATCGGGACAATGGCTTATGAGCAAAGCATCATCTGATATTCAGCGACTTGAACGAGAAGTTAAAGAACTCTCCCATCTTTGTCGCGAGCTCGATCCTTTTTCACCAATTGATCTCAAGTTGCAGAAAAAACTCAAGAAGTGGGGTCTTGATGAAGAAGAGGATCCTTTTATTTTGACCAATAAGTTGATTAAGGGTTTAGAAGACGCCATCAATGCTCTCGAAAAAAGAAAGATACATTAATGATGATTCCTAGTTATCCGCTGCATCCAGCTTCCATTGCCTATCTCAAAAAAGGTCACCCCTGGGTTACAAAAGACCGTTTTTCGGCCAAATTCGACCCTTCAAAAGATTTTGTCGTCGGTACGGGAAAAAGAGATGATGAACGCTTTCTTCTCCTGAATGATTCCACACATTCTCAAGTTGTTGCCCGTCTGTGGCGAGTGAGTGCTGGAGAAGAACAGTATTTTAAATTCACAGATGAATTAGTGATGAGACTCGAAAACGCCATTTCCAAAAGAGAAGAATGGAATTGCCGAAAAAAGCGAGACAACTTTTACCTTCTTTTCGGAGAAGCTGATTTTATCCCTGGGCTTTTTATCCAAAAGCTTGGTCCGGTCATTCTCTTTCAAAGCTACAGTACATTTTGGAATAAGTATCAATCCTTTGTTACTGATTTCTTTATTAAAAAATATCCTGAACATTTTTTATATTGGCAAAATAGAACAAAAGATCAGCAGATTAAAATGCAAAATATAAATGGAGCACCGAGCGAGATCGCCATTCAAGAGTTTGGCATAAAGTATCAACTTCGCTTCGGACAGCATTATGATTTTGGTATTTATACAGATATGAGTGCTATCAGAGACGTTATTTCTTATGCTCTTTCAGAATCAAAAAAGATGGCCAACCTCTACTGCTATACTGGTGCCTATTCCCTTTTTGCCTTACGTAACGGATGCAGCGAAGTTCATTCAGTTGATCTGTCTGGAAAATATCTCGATTGGCTCGATGAGAATTTAAATTTAAACCCCGCATTGCTTGAAGGCAAAACACATATTCGCCATGAAAAAAGTGTCGATGATTTTTTAAAGAACTGCGACACCTTTGATCTGATTCTCACTGACCCACCTTCAGCATCGAGCGATGGTCAAAGAGTGAACAAGGCCTTTGATCAATACCCAATGCAACTCTGGGCCATGTATAAAAAGCTTGCCCCCGGCGGAAGAATAATAGCCTTTCTTAATACCCATACTGTCTCTCGAGTGAAATTCATTACGATGATCAAAAAGACAATTAGCCAACAACAAATGGGACTAAAGATCGAACTTGAATTGTCATTAAAAGAAGACTGTCCTCGCCTACGTGGCTTTACCGAAGGTGATTATCTCAAAGGTGTGATTCTCAAGAAAAAGGGAAAATTTTGAACTTTGCTGTTTTTATCCCATTTATCCTAGGAATGATCGGTATTCTTCAAGGTGCTTTCTATCGTCGAATTTCAGAAAACATTGGTCTCACTCATGCCGTAGCGATTGGGAATACTTTTGCTTTTGTCCTCACTATTCCGATTGTTTTCACAATCTACAAATACCCTCACATGGTTCCTGATTTCTTTCAATTCAAAACGCCGATGGGACAATTCAAATGGTGGTATCTTATCCCGGGCTTCTTTGGAGTATTGATTGTTTTCGGACTTCCCATGGCCATCGCGCGGATAGGTGCTGTGAGATCGACAGTCTTGATCATCGTGGCCCAAGTTATCACTAGTGTGGTTTGGGATCTTGCCTTTGAAAACATCTCGCTTTCCGCTTCTAAATGGATCGGTCTCGCCCTTGCTGTTGCGAGCGCTTTATTAATGACTGTTTTCTAACCAGAAATTATGTAAAACCAATACTTTAGGTATGTCTCCCTAGTGGACAGTGAGGATAATTTTTACAGATAGGGAACTATTGAATGCACCTTTAGAGTATTCTCTGCTGATGAAACTGATTCTTTCCCTACTCATTGCTCTTTCGCTGAACTTTGCTCAAGCAAATGATATCCCACTTTCTAAAGTCACTGAGCATCTTTTGAAACTTAAAGAAATGCAATCGCAAATTGGACAGAAATCAAGTTTAGATATTTTCCAATCAGTCGACAATTATGTGCTAAATCTTGCATCTATTATTGAAGAAAAGCTGAGAAACAACGAAACCCTTTTGCCATATGAGCTCAATCTCATCGGTGAATCCCTGAAAACAGAAGCACTTATTCACAAGCAAATTCTAGATGAAACATCGAACCTCTCAAATCAAGAGAGCTTATTCTTGGCCTGCCTCCAACTCGAATCTTTTAATACCATTTTCGAAATGTTTTTCGACAAAAGAGGTTTAAGAGTTTTTAGTCTTGATCAAATAAATCAAATTCCTGAATATAAAAATCTTCAACTTCAAATATTTGCTCAAGAACGTTTGGAAGAAATTGAAAGTGAAATTTTAAAAGGCAATATAACTTCAAACTTTGCTCCTCTAAAGGCTTTTCAAATAGTACAATCAGGTAAGCATTTAGTTGATGCAAAAACATCAATTTCTTCTTCTGAGAATTTTGGTGAGAGAATGAGTGGCATCCCCGGTTTTATTGGGTCCTCTATTTCGAGAGGTTTCGGGGCCGTTGCTGGACCTATTCAATGGAAAAAGCATGGTGGACTTCATCAAAATCCAAAACTTTTAAGAAGACTTGATCAAACCCTTAAGCCCTTTGACATTGTATTCGAAAGAAAAGCTTACAAGTTAACTGATTACACTATTCCTGGTCATTGGGGTCATGCTGGTGTTTACCTTGGAACAAAAGAGCAACTTCAAGAACTCAATCTTTGGGACCTCGACTCTTTGAAACCCTTTCAAAAGAACATTGAAGAGGGAAAAGTGATTTTTCAAGTGCGCCGAGAAGGATTAGTCTTCAACAAAATTACAGAATTTATCGATCTCGATGAAATGGCAGTTGTTAGAGTTAAGGAATTAGCGGTAAGGGACCACAGAGAACTTGAAATGATGGTCAATCTTCTCATGTCTCAAAATGGAAAAAGCTACGACTATAGCTTTGACGTCATGACGACTTCTCTTGTCACCTGCACTGAAATCATTGCCTTCAGCTATGGAGAAATCAAGTGGCCGACGACTCCCATCATGGGACGACAGTCATTTACTCCCAACAACGTCGTTGAGCTTTTATTCTATAAGAATTCTCCACTAGAATTTGTTTTTTATTCAACAGGCTATGGAAATAAATTAAATGACAAATCGGCAGAGGATTTTGCAAGAACAGTCAACTTTATAAAACATCAAGGACAATTCAAGCAACACTCCATCACTTATGATCGTGAGTTTTATCGTCCCAATCGAGGAGCGATGAAAATCAGAACTAAAAAAATAGATCATTATAACGTTTTAGAATATTAAGTTTTTATTAGCCAGCTGATTTAAATTTTATATTCCCATCAAATTTCTTTAGAATTAAATCAAATCGCGTATTTTCAGAATTTGAATTATAAATCAATTCTCCATTCATTGTTTGGGCAAGTTGTTTCGACAAAGATAGCCCAAGCCCAGTACCTCCGACCTTCTTTTTAGTAGAAAATAGTGGCTCAAAAATCTTTGCCCGTGATGCTTTAGGAATTCCTAATCCCGAATCAATAACAGATATTAAAATCTCGCTATTATCAATATCTATAATTGAAATCTCTATCCATTTTTCTTCTCTATCAACATTGGCATCAATCGCATTATTGATGAGATTAAGGAGAATTTGCATCACATAACCATCATTTCCATAATACTGAAGGCCAAGATCACCACTTATAATAAGCTGCATTTTATTTTTGAGAAGCTTCATCATCATGAAGCCTTTTACTTTTTCTAAAACATCATTAATTTTGAATTGAGAAAATTGACCTTCTCCATTGAGCATTCCTCGCATGTCTTGAAAAATCTGAGTAATCCTTTTCACACTATTTTCCATTCCAAAGATATGGCGATTAAAATGTTCGTTATTCTCAATGCGACGAGCCTCTCTCTTGAGCAATTCTAATTTAGCAGAAATAATACTCAAAGGGTTCATGACTTCATGTAAAATGCTGACCGAGTTTTCTCCAATGGTTAAAAGTGAATACATCTGGCGGTCTTTCTCTTCTCTCATTTTCTTCTCTGTCACATCGAATCGAATAGAGAGAAACTCTAATAATGTTCCATCTTGATCTGTAATCGGTTGTATATGAGTATCAAACCAAATGAGACTTCCGTCTTTTGCCTTGTTTAAAATTTCACCATGCCAAACGTTCCCACTTAGGATTGTATTCCATAAATCATGAAAAAATTCTTTCGAATGATGACCCGAATTAAACAAACGATGATCTTCTCCAAGCAACTCGTTTTCGGTATAGCCTGAAGCCTTTAACATGATCGAATTGACTTGCTTTATTTTTCCTTCAGTATCTGTAAGAGAAATGGCTGCAATGGAATTGAGAAAGTCCGATTGATTATTTCTAAGTTTCAAATCCGTAAGTTCTTCACCACAATCATAAAATGATCCTGCAATTTTAACAGGTTTTTGATTTTCGTATTCGACAACAAAGCCTACGGATCGAACCCAAACATGATGACCCTTTGCTGTAACAAGGCAGGAGATCGTGTCCCACGCTTCGCCTGTATCCAGAATTGATTGAACATTTTGGGCAACAATTCCTCTGTAATCTTCACGATAAAAGAGTATTGCCTCTTCAAGAATGGGGACAAAGTCTTCAGAGACTTCATGAATTTTTTTAGTAATAGAATCCCAGACCAATTTGCCTGAGCGAATATCTAAAGACCATGTGCCTTTACCCTTCTCTTCCATAGCTCATTATCGGCTGATTTAGATGTCAACAGTGATGATAATTGTCAGATTTTGAGTTTAAAAAAACAAAATAATTAAAGCTTTAGTGAAGAATCAGTTATTTAAACCATATCTCGAAGAATTTCATTGAGACAGTTGAGAGCATCTATCGATGTGAAAATACTATAGGTGCGATCTTCAGGGTTGAACACCAAGACAGAACCAAGCTTGCGTGCGCTCATTTCCAAAACAACATCAGAAAGCAAAGCTCCTGAATTTACTTCGAAAGGGGCTTCACTCATGATATCCGAGGCCCTCAATGGCATACTTGCTTCTAAATTACGAATATCACGATCTGAGACAATTCCCAGCATTCTTTCATTCTGAATAATTGGCAGATGGCGTATTCCATTTTCGATCATGAGCTTATTTAGTTCAGCTATTCCAGTATTCGACTCGGCCCAAACATTACAGGGAGTAGCAAATTCATCTACGGTCATTTCCTGGATACTCTTGAGTTTTTCTTCTGCTGATTTTTTCATAAATTCTACTTAACGATTCTGTGTTTCCAAGCTCTGATATCTGGAGCGAGGTAATTATACTTCATCTGTGAAAGTGTATATTGAGAATATTCGAAATCTGTCGTGTGAGTTAAACACTCAGTCGGACAAGCTTCTGTACAGAGCCCACAGTAACAACAGAGGGCCGTATCAATAGTGTATTGCTTAAGATCCAACTTCAACGGAGTCCCATCATCTGTCTTAATAGCAGGGGCTTCTTTATCACGACGTACAGCTGTAATGTAAATACAATCCACCGGACAAGCATCCGCGCATTGCATACATGAAATACAATTATCAACATCATTGAATAAACGTGAACGTGAATTCTCAGGAAGAACTTCTCTTACTTCCGGATACTCTATCGTGACAGGCTTAACTCCCCAAACATAACGAAAAGTAATCATCATGCCTTTATAGGTTGTTCTTATAGCATCCCAAATGTTTTGGAACCACTTACCAACTGTTAGAGTATCTTCCAAGTGTGAATGTAAATGCTCAGGGGTATGATGTGTACTCATCGGTCAACCTCACCTAAAACGATATCAATAGAACCAATACTAGCTACAAAATCAGCGATCAACTGACCTGGTCCGATATCAGGCAACATAGATACATGGGTAAAACATGAAGACTTCACCTTTAAGCGATAAGGCTTCTTAGAGCCATCTGTAATCAGATGGTAACCAAGTTCTCCACGTGGACATTCTGTTCTTAAGAAAATTTCTGCAGGAGCAGGCTTAACGATCTTAGAGACCTTACCGATTACTGGTCCAGCTTCTATTCCCTCTAGACACTGACGAAGGATCTTAAGCGATTCAAAGATTTCAAAGACGCGAACATAGTAGCGATCCCAGCAATCACCAACTCTTCCCTTCTCGCCTTTTCCGACTACGGTATTAAAATCAAATTTTTCGTACATGCCATAGGGACGAGTTTTACGAAGATCCCAATCGACACCAGAACCTCTTAGCACTGGTCCAGTCGCACCGTAATCAAAGGCCATCTCTTTATCTATCACGCCAACATTGGCAGTTCTTTCGATGAAAATTTTGTTTTCCCCAACAAGCGCATGATACTTCTTCATGCTCTCTTCCATTTCTTCTATCCAATTACTGATCCGTTGAAGTTGATCATCATTGATGTCATTCCAAACACCACCAAGCCAAATATAATTATAAAGAAGACGAGCACCAGAGAGCTCTTCAAAAATTCTCAAGATGAATTCTCTGTCTTGGAAAGCATAGAGAAACGGAGTGAAAGCTCCAAGATCGATGGCATAAGTACCAAAGAACATAAGATGAGAAGCAATTCGCTGCATCTCAGCCACGATAGTACGAATATACTGTGCGCGCACCGGAACTTCAGTGCCTAAAAGCTTTTCAACTGTTAAACAATACCCCCACTCCATGTTCATGGCAGCGAGATAATCCATGCGATCACAGAAAGGAATAACCCCTCTGAAATCGAGATGCTCACAGTGCTTTTCCATGCAGCGGTGAAGATAACCGAGATGAGGAATGGCTTGGGCCACGACTTCTGAATCGGTCTTAATTTCAACTCTCAAAACACCGTGAGTAGCAGGGTGCTGAGGACCCATGTTCATGGTCATCAGATTTGTTTTGAGTTGTTCTTGCTCTTTATTGATATCTAAAAAATATTCCATAATTATGCCTCTGCCGTCTCAGTGTCGTCGCCGCTTCCCTTCCAACTAAAAGTAACTTTCTTAGGGTCACCCATTTTCTGTTGAATTTCTTTGTAGAAAAAGAAATCACCAGAATTGATTTTGTGAGCAGGATTGACGGTCATATCTAAATATTTTTCTTGAACGACATAATCTTTACGCAGTGGAAATCCTTGCCAATCATCTGGACATAGGATTCTTCTCAAGTCCGGATGATTTTTAAAAACCACACCGAACATGTCGTAGCATTCACGCTCTTGAAAATTGGCCGCTTTCCAAATTGAAACCACAGATTCAAGTTCTGGATTGGTTCTTGGAAGTTTGGTTTTCAAAATGAGTTCGTGATTTTGAGTAAAGCTGGCAAGAATATAACTCACTTCAATGCGATCAGGATAATCACAACCAGTGATAACTTGAAGAACATTGAAATCCCACTGAGAGTGGCGAAGGGCTTTACACACTTCTAAAATTTTAGATGAATCAACAAAGACAGTACTATCACCAAGTTCAGCTATGACAGCTGTCGCTTGGCTTCCACTAACTGAGCTATTTAAAAAAGAAGCAACTTCATTATGCATGCTTCACCCACTTGTTGCGAAGAAGTCTCTCATTGGCAATTTTCTTTTGAAGGGTCATTAATCCTTCAATTAAAGCTTCTGGTCTCGGAGGGCAACCTGGAACGTAAACATCAACGGGCACAATTTCATCAACGCCTTTTAGAACGTGATAACCATGTTGCCAGTAAGGTCCGCCTTTGTTCGCACATGAGCCCATAGAGATTACATACTTTGGCTCAGCCATTTGTTCATAAAGAGTTTTAATTCTAGTGGCCATCTTGAGAGTGACGGTACCAGCGACGATCATTAAATCTGCGCGACGAGGAGTGGCCATGAAAGCTCCACATCCGAATCGTTCAAGATCGTACTTAGCTGCACCTGTTGCCATCATTTCGATCGCGCAACAAGCTAGACCGAATGTCATCGGCCATAGGGAATTTTTCCGACCCCAATTAAAGAAGTCGTCAAGTCTCATAAGAACCACGCTGTCTTGCATGAAGAGTCCTTTAAACGCTGTTAATTATGCTTAAAAATGTGCAGCTTTATTTTTACCTTTTCATTCATTTAAGTCAACGAAAGAACTAGGACATTTGCGACATAATACGTTGTGGCATTTGGACAAAGATTAAATATAAATGAGTCTTTTTTAATGACTCAAACCTGAAGCACGCAAGTTGGTTGAATCAAAAAGCTGGCAACGAGATCGATAGCTTTTTTCTAGTTTTCCATAAGAATCAGACGCTGGACTACGACCCAAACTTCCTAAATTTGAACGCTCGCGCATAATCGCCAGCCGCTTCGAATCATTTTGACAGGCCCTGCCCATAATACTTTGATATTCATAGAGCGCTGCAAGAGGATAAGGCAAAGAATAAGCCGAGCTGATAAACATAGCGTCATCATCGCTGACTAACGATAAATCTTCTTTAGCAATCCCAAGTTCACGCGCTTGCTTATGAAAATCATCGATGTACTTTCCAATTCTGTAGAATTCTTTAACTCCAACATCTTTGGATAAAATCTTTTTCTTTTGATCTCTCACCCGATCGCAATGGGAATTTCTTTTTCCATCAGTTGGAAAAAGTTCTTGAAGAACTTTACACTCAACTAAAAAAGCATCAACTTCTCCACCCCTTCCTTCAACTGTTGAAACGACAAATTGCTTCGCTGAAAAATTATCTTGATAAGGATTAAATGGTTTTCTAAAAGCAAAATGAGTCATTTCATGGGCCATATCGAGAAGCGCATCTTTGATTGAGAGCCGACGGTTGATAAAAACTTTAGATTTGGACTCGTACACCATTTGATCCGGTCGACTTGGTGAAAAGCGACGAACCAACGTGGTATCTGTTAAGGAGCCATCGCCTCCTTTCAAAATGTCCCAAAGTGTCTCACTTTGTTCCCTGGCTTTTTCTTGAGCTTTCATTATAACTTTTTCACCAGTTTTTGAGACGGTGAGCATTTCGACTAAGAGCTTTATCGCTTCAGCTTCATCGCGATGAAGTTCTGTCCAGCGACGATTAGGATTCGGCATATCAACTGATAGAGTTTTTGAAGTCGCAAAAACGCTCTGAAAAGAATTGAAAAAAAAGAGAGAAATAAGAAGAACTTTCGCCATGAAAGCTCTTCGGAATTAATTGTGATGAGTGAGAAAAAAAGTTAGCTATCAGCCTTTTAAGGATAATTTTGCCGAACGAATTAGCTGTACTTGACCATTTTATTTCGAAGTTTAAGAAAAGGCCTTTCAAGAACGACATAAAGACCCACAGAGACAATAAAAGAGCTCACTGTGACTAAGCCAAAACCTAATAAGGGCGAGAGTATTTGAAATTGATCAAACCAGTTTTGGGAAAGAGCATAATTAAAAGAATAGTTGATCAAATATATATGAACTAAATATATAGCAAAACTAGTTTTAGAAATGGGGTAAAAAAACTTCAAGGAGAAAAACTTAGAAATAAGATTCTTATCATCCAGACAAATAAAAAGCAGGGCCCCAAAGCCAAGGGCAATACCAGAAAAATTAAAATAAACTTTTGAGGAATAAGACAGAGACATTAAAACTAATGCACAAATTAAAAGGGGCCATTTCCTCTTCATTAATTGGTTCCAATTAAATGAGGTATCCATTTTTAAGTTGGCGATAAACATCCCAATGATCAACCCCTCACTATTGGTATGAATGGGACGATAAATATTTAACATGTAGGGATTCAATTCGAATTCTTTTAAATTTAATATAAAATTCCAAGTCACATATCGTGCAGCTAAGGGAAAGAAAAAACTTATAATCATTATTTTACGAAAGAATTTCAGATCTCTCTTGCCAAAAAAATAAAGGCAGGAAAGGAGAATCATTGGAGTAAGAATATAGAAATGTTCCTCTGTAGAAATACTCCAAGCTCCAAAGATTGGACCATTGTCAAAACAGTAATTGCTGAGAAATAAAAGATTTGAGATAAAACCATTAAGACTTTTCTCTCCACCAATTTTAAAGAAAAAAAAGAAACACGCCAAAAAATAATATAAAGGCCATATTCTAAACCCTCTTCTCAGGACAAATCTGCCAAATTTTAAAGTACCGCTCTGCAAGTACTCTTTCCAAATTTGACCGCCGATCAAGTACCCACTTAAAACAAAGAAAAGCGGAACGCCAACCCATCCCCCTTTAAATGGGGGCAATTGATTAAGTACAGACAAATGCAAATTTCGATGAAGAAAAAATTCATTTGTATGCATGCCTAAAACCAAAAGAATGGCTAAGGCCCTTAACCCATCGAGAGAAGAAGTATTCCCCTCGGGTCGATGAAAAATGTCACGGAAAGAATCTTTTAAAAGAGAAAGTAAACCAGTCATGATTTAATGATACATAGAATTAAAGGCTTAGGCATATAACTTTTTTCTGTTCGTTACTGTCCACATTTAAAGCTTGTTCTAAAAGTTTTTGGGCCGTGGTCGAATTGAACTCGCCATCAATGGTGAAGCGATAAATCTCTAATTTATAATCCCCTTTTGGGACATAAAAATCGTTCAAACGAATACTTTCCGGCAATGTACTCCAAAAACGAGTATCAGCTTGTTCGCTCGCTTCGATGCCTTTGCTTGCGCCGATGTATTGAACAATGGCAGCCGTTTTTGCGAAGAACTCTCCACTCTTCTCCATTGCCTTATAAGTCCCATAACTAGCGGCAATGGCGGCCAGATGTTTTCCCGCTGTTCTTAAGCCAGTTCGAACAAAGGTCGAACGTGCGTGCTCAGCAACCCCTTCAGATGCGACATCTCCAAGCGGTTCCGAAACGACCAGAGGATTTGAAAAAACTTCTTTTCCGGAATGATCTAAAACTCTTACTTGATAACGCCAGCTCAAAGGGCGATTTTCAATTTTGGGCAATTCAAAGGCAAAAGCGACTTTCTCGGCTGCAATAGAAGCAACGTTTAAGCCGACATGCGCCTGTACAGGATTATAATTTCCAGGAGGAGGCATTAGCCCTAACTTTTCAGCGGCAAAAACAGTTAGCACTAAGTGTCCGATGGCCGCAGCAGCTTTTACGCCGTTACTTGCATTGGGATCTCGTAAGGCCTGCTCTAGACCGTAATAATGTTTATCTGGAACTTTTGCTGGAATAAGTCCCTGATGCAAGACAATTCCTATATTGTGATTCTGCTTTTGTGAGCGAGCTTTATCTTGAATCGCCTTTGGAATATCGAGGGCCTTTGTATATTTGTTCCATTCATTAGCGCGATATTTTTGGGCAAGTGTTAAAACTTTCAATTGAATGTAGGCGATCAGTTCAGTTTGAAAAGAGGTCGGACTGACATACTTTAACTTGATAGCTGTTTTATCCATTGAAGGAATTTTTGAAAAATCATCTTGAAATTTTGAAGACAAAAAGTTCATAGTTGGATAACGATTATAATTTTGGAAAAGGAGGTTATAAGCATCAACATAGAGACTCAAAGCGATTTGCATATCGGCTCGCGTCCCCACTGTTTCATGAATAAATGCACCGAACATTTTTGCTAAGAGATCATCTTTAAAAACAGTTTCACCAGCTCTCTCTTTTCTAATCGTCGACAAGAAACTATCCCAAGCGAGGACTTCTGCTCGAGCTCTATATAGTTCTTCCTTTTTTTCTTTATCTGACAATATTTTCTCAGGAATTTGTTTTGCGACTTCACCTTCTTGAAGGCTGTAGGCTTCGTATTTCCCCTGCTGAAAGAGTAGTAAATGATTGAGGGATAAATAGTAGTGAATCAATGAGCGTTCATATTTCTCACCGTAATAAACGTCATAGGAATCATTAGTAATAGCTGTCTTGGCGGAACTTGAAAGGCTTTTTGTATACAATTTGTCGGATAAATCTTTGGCCTGAGTTAAGGCTTCAGCTGATTGAAAATAATTTCCCTTGTAATGATGGATTAAGCCTTTTTCTAAGAAATAGAGCAAGTGGCTTCGTTCCTCTTTAAAAAAGTCATTCGTTTCAACAAATTTTAAAGCTTGGTCAAATTGCTTTTGCTCTATAAATTTTCGAAGGTCAGCTCGTTCTTTTAATCCAGTACTCGCACAACTTGTGACGAGTACTAAGATTAAAAAATAAGTTAGCTTTTTTAACATCATTTAAATAATTACCAGCCCATCTTGCTTTGTTCGGAAAATTTATCAAGTTTAGTTCTAGCTCTCATCACTTCCACTGCTCTCTCAATATCAGTCATACGAATGTTGACCGAATACTGCTTAATCGTTTTTCCGCCACGAGACTCAGGCTTCATTGAAACATTACCAAAAATCATCAGATCTGCACCAATTTGCTTGCCAATCTTCTTAGCCGTTTTTGGGTCAACCATTCCATCATTTTGGTATGTCATTTCTTTCAAGATATTTTCTCTCGCAGCAGCGTCAACGAGAACGAAATCCCCACTTTGCGAAAGCTCATTTAAGAACTCATCATTGATCTCATTGATTGGGAAATATGCTTCTGAAGTAAGGTTTTGAACTTCTCCTACAAAAATCTTTGGAGTCGTTCCATGTTCACGTAAAAAGCGTTTGAAACCTTTATGTTCATTCATTTGTTTTACGATTTCACGAACAGATCTTTCAGTGTCCCCTTGGACCCACTTATCAGTAATCTCTAAAGCCTTTTCATCAGACTCTTGAGAATCAACTCTTTTGGCTTTGAATCCACCGCAACTACTTAGTACAAACATGGCCATCATTGAAACTACAACTAATTTTTTCATATAAATACTCCTTATCGTTTTTAATTAAATTTCACCGGCTTTTGCTTTAATAAAATTTTCAGAGGCATTTTTTAAAGCATTTTTTACATTTTCTTTTGTTTCAGGATCGTCTGCCTTATTGATCACGTGATTCGCAGCTTCATTAACCGCTGTCGCCAAGCGCTTGCTGTCCATGCGAATAAAAACGGCACAAGTGTAGGCAGTGAAATCTTTTTTCGCTCCTAATTTTTCTTGATAACGTCTTTTTTCCCAATATGTCTTCGATATTTCTGCGCCATGAACCAAGCTCATTATTTTTTCTGCAAGAGTCGTTTCCGTATACTCACGAAGGGCCTTTACATTGGGATTGTTCTCATCAATTGAAGAGTCACCTTCTTTTGAAACTGCAAGTTGCTTATCAATGAAAGTCGCAATCTCTCCCGCGATGTCCGATCTCACTTGCGCTTTCGCTAGGTCACAAGCGATTTCACGTGAAACTTTAGGTTCAGTTTCGAAAGCAAAATATCTAAATTTTTCAAGATCGCGACCATTCTGATGGGCCCAAGCCTCAGGATCTTCTATCCAACCAAAACGTGTCGGCGATGAAGCATCGATGACAACGAAGTCTCGTTGAATATCTTTATTCTCTCTCTCTTCGAGATCGCGATTTAAATCTTTTTTAGATGAGCAGCCTACGAGAGTAACCAGTAAAATTCCCATTAGAATTTTTTTCATAAATTCTCCTTTTATTAATCCATATTTAATTCATCAAGATGATTTTCAATATAATCTCTTATTGCGGTTAGGGCTTCGCTATAACATTGGTCAAAATCTCTTCCGAGAGCTGAAACTGAAAAATTTAATGCTCCGACTTTCTCATTTTGCTGATTATAGCTCTTCACAACAAGCTGAAAGTTATGCTTTTCAAATCCTTCCACATTCAAATATTCTTTTGAAGTTGTTACTTCTGCTTTGACTTTAAAATGTTCACCACTTTTAACGACTTTATAATCGCTACCAATTAATTGAGTACTAATAATCTCTTTAATTTCAGTTTTGTTATTAAATGAAGTGAAATCAAGTTTAAGCTTTACATCTTTAACTCCGAGCTCTCTTCTTTTGGAAAACAATTGAGAAAGAGAAACCGGTCCGGCGTATTTCGAACCGACTAAAAATTCGTGACGTTGATTCAATTCGCTTTTAGATTTTGATAATTTGATCGCTTTTGCAATATCTGCGCGACGACCTCTTTTGTACAAAGACTCAATGTCTTTATCAATCAATGACATTTTTGATTCTAAAATGTCCGCAGCCTTTCTCTTATTTAAAACGGCAAAAGCAAATACTGATTCAGAACCATTATAAACTTTTTCGATTTCAACACCTTCAAGAACTTGGTCAGTCACTTCTTTTAAATTTTGTCCCATTTCCTGAGATACGTTTCCCGATACAACATCAGATCTCGTCGTCGATTGAGATTCAGTAATGACTGTTGTCGTTGCTGTGATTCGAGTGGCAAAAATTTTCGCTAATTCTTCACGGGCCTTCGCCTCTGCTTGCATCATTCCAGTCGCCTCACCAACGGCACACAGCCGTGATGGTGGACAATTCTCGCCCGGATTTGTTATCCAGTCTGGGATTGAGCCAAATGACTGCGAAGAATCACTTTTTTGATTAATTCTTTTTGATTTGAGTCCTGAACAACTTACAAAAATTGCACAGCACAATACTAGAGTGAGAAGCTTCAATATGCCTTCCTTGTGCATTATGATTTGCACAAATGCTAACAGGTGAATGCTCATTTTTCATCATTCTTTTTTTGCAAAATACTTGTCTAAAGCTATTCAGTGCACAAAACAGACTGAGACTTGCAAGGGATAGAGTTCTCGCCTAAACTGCAACACGTTCAAAATTAACTTTTTACTTTTAATAAGGAGATCAACATGGAGCATAAACTTCCAGAACTACCTTGGCCTAAAGATTCTCTCACTGGTCTTATTTCACCTGAAACTCTAGAGTTTCACCACGGCAAGCACCACAAAGCTTACGTTGATAATTTAAACAAACTTATTCCAGGTACTGAGTTTGCTGAACTTTCTCTTGAAGACATCATTAAAAAATCTTCAGGCGGAATTTTCAACAATGCAGCTCAAGTTTGGAATCATACTTTTTACTGGAATTGCATGACTCCAAAGTCAAGCAAGACTCCATCTGGTGAAGTATCTAATTTAATCAACCAAAAATGGGGCTCATTCGACAAATTTAAGGAAGAGTTTACAAAGTCAGCAACGACTAACTTTGGTTCAGGCTGGACTTGGCTTGTTAAGACAAATAGCGGAGTAGAAATTGTTAATACTTCAAATGCTGGATGTCCATTAACTGCTGGTCAAAAACCTCTACTCACTCTCGATGTTTGGGAACACGCTTACTATATTGATCACCGCAATGCTCGCGCAGGATATATTGAAAAGTGGTGGGGCTTCGTCAATTGGGAATTCGTAAATTCACAAGTTTAGTTTTTCTAAAGCCCGCTTAAAGCGGGCTTTTTTTTGAGGCTGAATATTTTTACGGCACCATTTTTCTCAACTATTTCTTCAATGACAAAGAAATTTTCAGAATCAGCTAAAGGCCCCATGGCCTTTCCTGAATTAAGTAGTTTTAGATAGTTGTCGGCTTCAAATCGCTTATCAAACCGAATCAAATGAGCTTGTCCTTTCACAACCTTAAATGGCGCCAAATAATAGCACTTTCGGCGAGTATCATAATCTAGATAATAGTTCATTATTCTCTTCCTTTTGCTCAATAATTTATCATTATATCCGATATGTTGGCATGGGTGTGGCCAAAAAAATTGAAGCAATAGAAGAGCGAAAATTCATTAAAGACGATATGGAAATTATCGACCTTTTTCGATTGTTTGCTAAGACCAAAGAGAAGCTATGGGTATGGCAACAGAAAAAAGATGAAAATGGTTTCAGACCAGTTCATTTTGCCATCATCAAAAAATTTGATCCCCTTAAAAAAATGATCTACTTCGTTCCAAATAATTCACGAGGCTTTAGACTTCGCGAAAAAGAAGAGATGTATCTTTTTTCACAGTCCAGAAATATTGCATGCAAAGTGACGGCCAGAGAACTAGGCTCTGATTTTTTGATAATTTCAACTCCCCTTCATTTAAATATTCTAAGTGAAGAGCTCGCAAGCAAATTATCTATTGTTGAAAAGGAAAATGAAGAATCTCATCTTACTGAAAGAACAGCTCCTCGCAAAACTGCCAATGATGGACAATTAGTTTCAATTGAAAGAGTTGAAAAAGATGGAACTCTTTCACCTGCTCAAATGTATGGACTTTACGATATTAGTAAGGGGGGAATGGGTTTTCGCGCCAATGACCCTGCTGAATTTCTCCAGAATGATAAAATTTTTGTTTCTGCCGTTGACGGTAAGCCCTTACCTCAAAAATTATCAGGAACAGTTGTTGCGATTAGGCAAATGGAAGAAGAGTTTGAAACTTTTAAGATTGGCGTAAAATTTAATAAGGACTAGCTTATGTTACTCAAGAAAACCAACATCTTCATTTTGACAATGCTTCTTTGGCTAGGAGCATGTTCATCCAATCGATTTGGAAGAACTCCGCAAAGCGTGAATGCACCAGCAGCAAATTGCCAAAGTCTTCTGGAAGAAGTTCTCGAGTTTAAAACAGTGAGAATGCTAAAGGATCTCAAACCGACAAAGAGATACCCAAAAGGATTCAGAAAAGCAGGAAAAAATCATCTCCAATATGGCTTTGAATCAGAATATACATTGGATGAGATTGGAGATCTCTTAAAGTTTTATGCTCCGGATCGCTCTCTTATTTCAAAAACTCAATGGGAATCACTTTCAAAAGCTCAAAAAGTTCAATGGGTAAAAGATCATATAAAAGACGTTTTCCCTTCCTACAGAGAAGAGGGAGGATTAATTCTCGTCAATAGAACAAAGGAATTTAGCTTCCTACCAAAGAGACTCATCAGAGACGAGACAGGTAATATTGAAATAGTACTTCCACCCTATGACAGTCTGGAAGAATGGTACAAGGTTGTGAACACCATAAATAAAAATATGGGTGCAGGTTCAATGCAAGCAACAATTTCAGTGCCCCGAAAAGCCTTCTTCCTAGAAACTGAAGAATCTTCTGAAGTCTATAAACGCAATATGGGCTACCTCTCTTTCTATAGTGATTATGATGCTTTTGAAAAACTCATTCTAGGCAATGACCGCTGGCTAGAGAGTCAAGACAGAAGAGTCGCTCGAAGCTTTGAGCATCCCTTTTTAGGGCCAATGAACAAAAGAAAATACGCCAAACTTAAACAGTACCTCAAGGCCAATGCTGACGGGGAAATGTATGATGTTGAAGCTAAAGAATTTGTATCAGGGTCGGACGCATCTTTCAAATATTTTGGAGGAACGGCATACCGTCCAGATATCGCATCTCCAGATCGAGTGGTCGTTGAAGTTCGAGATGCTCATAATAAATTCAACTTACTTTTTAACAAAGTCCTCAGAAGTACTTATCATTTAATGGATGATCGTGCCGATTTTGCTGCGATGTCAGCGCTTAAACCATTTGATGCTGACTCCACCTTTGAACTTTTTCCAAAGTACGTGCAAGCTGAATTGAAGAAAGTTTTCCCGAATAAAGCAAAGCCAGGAATTGATTATAACGCTGACGAAATAGCAACTCTTGAAGTGGCCAAGAATTTTTCATGGCCCTTAAGGGATTGGTCGCTACACACTCGCTTGATGTCAAACAAAGAGTTGGATCAAACAGTCAAAGAGGCACAAACTCGTTACCTCGAACAAATAAAGCAAATCATGAAATCTCATCGCGATGGTGGTATCGACACAAATCAAGCAGCCATTAAAGTTCAAGGAGCACTGGTTACTTTCGCCGAAGAGTCGCGATTGCGAAATGCTTTTGTCGAAATGGAAGAACGACTGCTATCTAAAGGGCAAGATGCTGAAGACTATAGCAAGTTAATTAAAGATATTGCTGTCAAGGCGGGACCTCTTAAAGAATTTTTTCCGGAAACAATGAAAACGGGAGATCCAATAGCAAGAATGAAAGAATTTGCTGCTCTCTACCCTAGAAATGTTAAAGTCGTTGAAGGCGTTACCTTTAAATTAAATTCTAAGTCTTCCAAGAAATCAGTATTGGCCATTTCTCTTGAAGGTTTAGATGAAGCTCAAAAAGGAAAACTTTTAAGAACATATTATCAATATTTTTCATACGACGCAGTTTCATTCCCTCTTGGAGAGAGAGCTGGCCACCTCTATTCGAGAGTTGGAAACCATACTCTTGATTATATTGGATCAGTTGACCCAAGCGACTATCGTTTCCCTAGCGGAGAAAGATTAGAGTCATTTCTTTTTTTAAAACCAGAAGAGCATCTTAATCTTCGTACTTATATTGATAACGGGATGAAAGATGGGGACAAAGTCGTTGGAGACTTTGATTATGATGGCTCAGGTTTGAGAGCAACAAATGGCTCTTTAACCAACAATAGAGTGAAAGGTAATAACACTGGTCATAATTGTACAAGCTGGATTTGTACAGCCCCCGTCGGTCAGAAAAAGACTACCATTTATGAACTGGCCGGTGCCAAAAAATCAAATGAAGTTCATACCAATCCAGGTTGGTGGAGTAATTGGTTAACAGCAGCTGCACCTGAAGAGCGCTCTCCATTTGCCGTTTATATGACAAATGACTCACTAGAAGATGCTCTCAAAAGCAGATTAGATAACAAAAAGAATTTTGAATGGGACTTTGATCTCCACTAAGGAGCAAGTCCCAATATTTGTTCTTCTCCAATCCCGCAATCAGCTGCCAACATTCCTATAATCATGAATTGAGATAATGTTTCTTTACCAGAAATTTTAATGTCACAATTATTTTGATCTTGGCCGACTTGAGCAGGAGGCAATCCTCCAACATTTTCCTCTCCCCCCTTTTTACCACAAGAAGCAATGTTCAACATAAATAGTACCGCTAAAATATAATTAAAAAGAATTCTCATACATTCACCTCGAAATTAGATTAAATCTGCGAAAGTTATGATTCACAAGATTCTTATAATGTACTTCAATGACCATCATCCTTGTTCTATTTAGCTGACACAATTCCAGCGAACTTCCTATCGATTCAAACGTAAAGAAGAGACGATTTCCATCTTGCCTAATCTTCAATTTTCCAAGCATCTCATCGTTTTCTCTTCCGAGAAAAGTCGCCGATTTAGGTATGAATTTTGTTATTTTAAAGCCTCTCTGAAATTGAGCACCTAACAAATCATTAAAGTCAGTTCTATCAATTTTCCACTGAACCTCATAATTCCATCTTGCCGTGGTAAACTGAGGTTCGAGCTTGGATTGAACCTCAGTTATTAAAAGATTTATTCTTTTTGAAATTTTAATGGCTTCAGTAAAGTCATCATCCGCTTTTAAATCTTCTAAGAGATCAAATAAGTCCCCCATTAATTGCTTTATATCGTTCAATTGATCGAGAATATCTCCCTTTGACTCGAGCTCTTCACAATGTTGCAGAAGCTCTACCCTCTCTTCATCATTTGTGTTGATACTCATGGCACTCTTATCAATGTTCTTGACGCAAGAAAAAGCAAGAGGAAGCAGAAGCATCGATGGGATCAAAAAAAATCTCATAGTTCCTCCTTCTCTATTTTACTCAATTCCATCTCAATTATTCTTTTATAAAGCAATGAACGCTCTCTTACGAACTCGGTAAAAGCAATCAATTCGGTCTCTTTCGCCTGCTGACTATTAACCTTACTCACGAGCTGTTTACTTTCGAGTAAGGAATCAATCAATTTGATTCTATCTGATACCTCATCTTTATTATCCAGAGCAGAGACACGCTTTTCGATAGAACTCCAGCTCTCTGCTCGAACTGATGCCTCGAGAATTTTATTTTGCATGCTTTTATCATTGCTTGTTGTCACTTGAAGAGATTTTGGAGCAATGAACATAATCTTTTCATCTTGTTTATAAAAATAAATACCAACGGAAACAAGGATTAACGCAAAAAAGAACTTTCTCATAATGACTCCAATCCGAACTTAACAGTAACGGTAGCAGGCGTACTATAAAGAGTTGAGTTAACGAAATATCGATCATCGGCCATGTACAAGTATTGACTTGGCTTAAGTGTTGATGGATCGACGATGAGGTTCATTAAATCAAGAAATCCTGTTTCTAGAAGTTCTCTATCATTTTCGTTAATTTCGTTTTGATAACTTTCACTTAAGCGATAACCCAAAAGCAAGGCTTTTTGATTAAGAGAGATTTTCTTCTTCATGACATTTGAAAATTTTTCAAGTAAATTAAACTGATAGAAGTTTTCAATTTCCTTAATTCTATCTTTGGCCAAACGAACTTCACTCTTTACTTCACTTTGAAGTTGAATTTTCGAATCTAAAAGATCACAAGCCATGTCCATAGTTTTTACTCTTAGTATCAATTCCTTGTTTTGAGATACTTCAAGATAAGGTTGTTCAACCTCAAGATTAAACATTTCTACAATTCTCGCCATGGAGTCTTCTTGAGATTTAAAAGTAAACTTTTCTGAACCATTGATAACTAATCTCTGGATTGACGTAAGGTTGCTAAAATAAGGAAGTAACTTTTTTGATGAATTTGTATTTCCAACCAATTCAACTTGAAATTCTCCCGCTGACTTAATTAAAAATGACTCTTCAAAAGATGAATGCTCTCCATCAAAGACAATTGGTTTATTTCGTAGACGATCAATATACTTTTGATTAAACCTACTAAATCCTTCATCTTTGAGTTGATTCATTTCAATTTTAAAGTTTTTACATGCTTTATCTAACAACATCGTATTTGGAAATTCGATTGTCAGAAAAAGTTCTTTGGCCACAGGCGCTTGCCAAAAAGGTGTTTCCACCACCGCCGAAGCAGTGGTAGAAACTTGAGAAAAAGCGGAAATTGGTATCATTAAGATTAAAAGAAATAATATTTTCATAGAGACTCCGTTTATAAAATATTAAAATTAGTTGTAAGTCGTTACCCATGGTTTGTAGCTCACAAGAGTTCTTGACCACTCTTCCGACATATCTGCATCTTGAATATTTCTATAAGATGCGGAAGCAGAAGAACTGCCAAAGATCGAATCAAGAACATCAAGGGCCACTGAACCTGCAATACAATAGGTGTTGCCTGGACATTGTTTCTTTAAAGCATTTGATAAGACGATAGCACCAGAAGCGCCAGGAGTTGGGACGACTAACTGACCAGCGTTGGCTGCAGCAGGAAGACCAATCGCTGCTAGTCGGGCAAAAATACTATTTCTCATGTCTTTTTCTAGATCTGCTTTTTCTTCATCGGTAAGTCGGTTCGATGCATCTTGCTCAAGCCATTCCACACGAAATGAATCTTTAAACTCTGTTCTTTCCTCCACACTTGTCCAGCTACGACGTCTAAAAAAACCGCCTCGAGATCCCGAAGACACAATTTTTTGATACATCTTATGCATGTTGTATTTCATTTGTACGCGAGTCGTAAAAGCTGAGGGATAATCATACGCAACAGTAAGCCCATAGCGCATTTGATCTGAGCCATTTGGTAAATTGATGTCAAAATAGTCAGGATGTAGAACAGGACAAGCTCCAATTAAACTCAATCGAATGTTTCCGGACAATTCTTCTGGATAAGATGGAAGAGACAACTTGCCTTCTTCATAAGCACCACCAATCATATATCCTAAAATAGCACCAGAACGTGGAAGGCTTTTAACATCTGCAATATTAGATGTTATAACTGTATTCTTGGTCTCAATTTTTTTAAAATCAAAACCTGCATTTTGCTGTCTTAATGACGCAATATTTTGATCCCAATTACTTGTGAATTTAACATGGGCCAAAGCACCTTCTAATTCGCCATAGATTTTATACATTTTTACAAAATTGCTTTGATTCTCCATAAGCGTATCTTGTAAAGATTGCCAGGCTTCACGAGAAGCCTTTAAGTCTTCTACTAAAGCTTCAACTTTTCGCTGATGTTTTGTGTACTTTTGTATACGACTATCAAAACGATCCGCGAGTTCTCCTCTTTTTTGCTTGAGCTCACTGCGAATTTTTCGCAACTCTTTATATTCGGTTCTCAAATCACTGCAGAATTGGGTGCAAGATTGAGAATCTTCTAAAACTTTGCTAATTTTTCTTTCGGTTGCAGATAATTTATCATCAAGTTCAACCAATTCATTCATGTCATTTGCAACAGCATATTGTGCGAGTTGTAACCGAGCTTCTTTCAACTGGGCATTTTTTTGTTCATAAATTTTAAATCGTTCTTCGCTTAACATAGTTAGCGAAGCAATCTTGGCGCTGATGTCACGGCTATAAGTTTGTAAATTACCCATTTCTTGGCAAAAACCAATATTGGCCGTGATTGAATGAAGGCCATTTACAAATGAATATGCTGAGTTTGGAGGCATCACGTAGATAACATGTTGATCAACAGAATCAGCTACCAAGTTCGAATTCGTCGTATTGACGATAGTGCTCAGTAAAGTTTCGTTCATTGGATAAAGAGTCGGTAAAGAGAAAGCATTGTGACTGAAGACCAGTCCCACTGCGAATGTTAAAAGTTTCATTTTCATAAAATTCTCCGTTTAAAAAATTAAAGTTAAAATCAGTTCCAATTGGGTGGGCGGGTTCTGTCACAATTTTTTTATTGAAAAAAGCACCCATCCCATTTGTTGTTTCTTCATTGAAACACCTAACTCTAGGTTTTTATGTATGGGATATATTTAGGAGAGACACTTCAGAGACTTACGAGAACGAGTTGTTTCAGCCTCTGAAACACATACTCAAAGAATTGTAAAAATTTCATAGTAAGAAAGTGCTCATCGCTGGTATGAAGGGTTGAAAACGGCAACATTATAACGTAAAAAAGCGTACTTTGAGGCAACAGGGATTTTTAACGAATGAGTCATGACGTTTTAAAAGAAAATATTGAGGCATTTCTTCAAGAGAAGAATCGCCCTCAAGTTTATAACCATCGTTATATGAGCGATTTGTTAGGAATGACTAAAGCCACATTTTCTCGAACAATCAATGGCAAACGCACCCCATCTGTTGAAGAGATTTGGAAAATTTGCCAGATCATAGGTAAGACAGATGATGTTGGAAAAATTCTACAAGGTTACTATTCTAATCAGAAACTTGAGAATCTCAACTTTGACGTTAAAAAATTTCCTTATGTTTTAGGTTCTTTTCAAAACTTACTTAAGAATCCTCGCTATTTTGACATCCTCATTTTAGCAAAAAATAAAAGTCTTTCATTATCTCAATACACCCGAGATCATGGAACAGAAGGTTTAAATAGAATTCAAGAGTTAATTGATTTAGAAGTGTTAAGACTTGATGATGATAAGTTGGTTCTTTTGGTTGATGGGGAGCAACTTGATATTCCCACCGTGAAAGATTGTATAAAGAATGCTCTTCAATTTCACAAAACATCAAACATGGGAAAAATGCGCAATCAAGTATTTTTCGCTGCTACAAAAGTGGATAAAACTAAACGTACTCAGGTTTACAATATTCTTAATACCACTCGCTTAGTAGTTATAGATATTCTCACAAAGGGATGTATTGGTCCTGAGCTTAAAGATAAAATGATTTCTCTTATGGATTTTGATCACGGAGATAATCAAGGCGAGGAAGAAGTCGTTTGCCTCGGGTTAATTTTTGATGATGTAAAAGTTGATAATAAATTTAATATAGATTCGCAGGAGCTACTACAATGAAAAGGTTTATAATGATGATCTCTTTGAGTCTCTTCGCTCATTCGGCAATGGCGCTGGAGATTGTTAAACTTGTCGATATAGATTTTAAAACAATCAAATCAATTGGTACTGAATCTCATGGTAAAGTTGATATATCATCTGAATTGTTATCAAAAATGAAGACTTCAGAAGATAAAATCAAAGGTTTATCAGTAAATGAGAAACAGCTGTTAAATCTCGATCTCACAACTAATAATATTCTTGATATTGAAACTCAAACAGGAAAAATCATTGATACAAAGAGCTTTGTAGATCTTTTTGGAGCTTTCCCGCATGAAATTCGTTTTAATGATTCATCAGTTGGAGGTTTTACTTCTGTCCCTTCAAATGGTTTGAGATTGCCTGGACAAAATAATCCTATTCTTGTGCCTCGAGTTCAAATTCCTGGGGCGAATAATGGGACTTTAAGATCAAATGACATCTTTCTTGGCGGCGGTGGCCGAGTAGTCCTTGACGAGTTTTAATAAATTTCATTTTATAGTGGGATGAAAATCCCACTAATCCTATTCTCTACTGCAATTCTCGTAGGTTATCTCATGACACAACCAGTACAGTCGCAAACACGACCCCTTAAATTTGATTTTGACTCGATCGAAATTGGAACTGCGGAGTATCCTCAGGGTCCAACAGGTTGCACAGTCGTCTACTTTCCGAATGGAGCGAAGGGAGCTGTTGATATTCGCGGTGGAGCAGCGGCCGTTCGTGAATCTTCATCTCTTGCTTCCAATAATACTTGGGGAACCGCTGACGCTGTCGTTCTCGCCGGAGGCTCTACCTATGGTTTGGAAGCCGCCGATGGAGTTGTTCACTCATTAATGAAAATGAGATCGAACCCCACTCATTTTAGCTCGATCCCAGCGGTTCCTGCGGCAATTGTTTATGATTTTGCAAAAAGAGAAAATGCACTTTATCCAGACAAAGCCTTAGGCGAAAAAGCCTTTGCAGCCCGTAAAAAAAATGTCATCACCATTGGTCGCGCCGGTGGCGGAGCCAACGTCACAGTCGGTAAGTACTTTGGCAGAGAATGGTCTGAACTCTCTGGTCAGGGAGCGGCATTTGGAGAATGGAAAGGAATCAAAATCTTTGTCGTCACTGTCGTTAATGCTCTTGGAAACATCGTCAATGAAAAGGGCGAAATTATTGCTGGATCAAAAGATCCAAAGACTGGAGTACGTATTTCAGTTGCTGAGAAATTGAAAATGAATTTAGAAGCAAATCTTGATTCAGAAGTGCCAAATGGTAACACTACAATTACCGCTGTTATAACGAATGCCAAGTTGTCACGTAATGATCTTGAAAGAGTCGCAGCGATGTCTCATACGAATATGGGCTCAAAAATTCAACCCTTTCATACGCCAAGTGATGGTGACTCACTCTTCGCTTTCACTACTGATGAAGTTGATCTTCCAAAAGGAATGGATGTTTCTGATGTTGGAGTATTGGCCGGGGATCTTCTTAATCAAGCAATCCTAGGAATATTTGAATAAAAGAAAGGCCTCTTCCGAGGCCTTCACTTTTTTTACTTTTTAAGTGGCAAATAACCGTAAGCAACTCCCGTTGTTTGACGGATATGTGACTGACCAGAGCCATCTGGGTTAATCACACCAGAGTCAGGGTAATAGTTTTGATTTGCAGCGAGCAAGTAAGCATCAACCCACTTGGCGCCATCTGTGAAATAACCCCAACCTGTATTGGACTGGGCCCACGAAGTTGAAAGGGCCAAGACATCAACTTTTTCACGAGAATAATCATTCATTGGAAATGAGCCATAAACGTCAGAGCAAATAATCATGCCCACTTTTCCAACTGGCGATTGATAAGTTGAAATTTTGTCACCAGGAACAAGATAGTTATCTTCTTGTTGATAAAGATGAGATTTGCGATATTTCGCTGCAAGCTTTCCTGCAGGATCAAAAACTAAAACAGTATTGTGGTAATTTTTTGTTTTTGCATCTACTTCGGCCATTCCTACATGAATGTAAACTTTGAGCTCTTTTGCCAAAGAAGAAAATCTCTTGGCCGTTGTTCCTTTGTCTGTTTCAACGTAAGGAGCGACATCTTCGCGAGTTCTAAAGTTATCATCTTCAGATGGAAGCTCTGGAATATCAGGATAACCAACAGTTCCAAATTCTGGCGTTACTACCATTTTTGCACCATTACTGGCGGCTTCACGGATAAAATCCTCTAGCACTTGGCGATTGCTTTCCTTAAATCTCTCTGCAGCCTGCTTAGAGCCCAACGGAGCAGAGGCATCAGGGGCCCATTGAACTACGGCCACTTTCATATGAGTTTTTGTTGAAAACTTACCTTTTGGTTCGAAGACTTCTTTAATTGGTTTTAATTCTGATGCTATCAGGCTTCCAGAAAAAAGGACTGCCATAAGCCCTAACGTAGCGATTTTCATAATCCCTCCAAGAAATTCAATTGAGTGGTGGCCCACCATAGCCTAAAAGCGTATTTAGGTGTAAAAAAGCGGGAATTCCTTATAAATTTTACCCATTTGCCCACAAAAACGATTTCAGGAGCTATAGTTCGAGATATGAAAAAATCAACTTTGACTGCCTTTTTAGCGATTACTTTTTCCCTTTTATCACCGGTCTTTGCCAAGACCATTGTGATTTCGGATATCGATGACACGCTTAAAATGGCCCATGTAAAAGCACTAGGTGGACAAGTCTCGAGAGCTTTCATGACCAAAATTACATTTGCAGGCATGCCTGAGCTTCTCAATGAAATAGCGAAGCAGAAAAAAGTGAGTAGCTTTTACTACCTAAGTAATGCACCAGAATTTTTAATGAAAAGAAGTCATACTAAATTTATTGCAGTTAATAAGTATCCTGCCGGCAAAATTATTTTAAAGTCTAAAGAATCCAAAGAAGAACATAAAATTATTAATATTAAAAAAATCATCGAAACCGAAAAACCAGATGAAATCATCTTCTTTGGTGATAACGGAGAAAGAGATAGCGTTATTTATAGAGAAGCCATGGATCTTTATCCAGAAATTAAATTCAATACTTATATCCACTACGTCTATCCCAATGCGATTGAAGCCGATCAAACAGCTTTCGTAACGGCATTAGAGCCACTTTTATCATTGATTAGTGAAGGTGTTTTACCATTAACTTCTTACATTACAGCTTCAAAGTTGGCGGTAGCAATTGCCAATGAAGGCGAAAGAGAAACATTCAAAGTTCAGTATTTTCCTGAATTCTTAAATTGTTCAGGTTTTCAATTATCTTTACCTGCTAATGATCTTCGCGTTCTCAACTACAAGAATGCCATTAAGAAAATAAACACCGTTTGCGGAAACTAAAGCGTTTTGTTCAACTAATTATTGATTGGCAAAATTGCCTACTATTTCTATTCGAACATTAGTTTTCTATCATGATAGTCATGAAGACTATAATCATCTCTTTTTTCGTATTTATCTTAAACTCCTCACAAGTCCTCGCTAAAGAGTCAAAGTCTCAACTAGGCTTTGTCGAGGGCCAATACAAGTCAGATAAAATTGACTGTGAAGAACGAACTCTTCATTTTATTAATGATGATAAGAGCACCATTCTTTTTTTTGGACAAGATGTTGCTCTTGAACTGCAGGGGCCAAGCGTAGTCAAAGAAGATGTGCCTGAAGGCTGTCACTACCAGTTTAAGTATGATCGCAGTGGAAATCATGTAAAAAGAATTGAAACGAGGAGTGACTGCCCCAAAACAAATGAAAATGGAGAACTCACCATTGAAGTCACTAAGAAAAATGACGGCTCAATACAATTGAGAAAAACGGGAATTGATCAAAACAAAAAAGTGAAGGAGGAGCTATGTACTTACAAAAAGCTTTAATCCTTTTCTTTATGACTTTGTTTACTTTGGTGGCCCAAGCAGAGACAAAGCCAAAGGTTCGTCCACCCAATTTGAACGTGTTGACCGACCCAGCAGTTAAAGGTGGTCCACAAATCAATCGCCCTTGCTTATCTTGCAATCATGATCTGCAAGGACTTACTCTTAGTTTTTTTGATTCGGATGCAGATTGCACTGATTTTATTCATCGAAATGGTGCCTATGGCCCGTGGGGAACTGTTGCTGAAACCTATTTGGATAATTTAGGCCCCCAATCTCATATGTTTAAAAAAGATCGACCGGGTATGACGGGACCCGGTGGAATTTGTCCCAATTGGAACACTCTCACCTTTAGACAGAAAAAGCATTTTTGGGTTTGGACTTTGGCTTCTTTGGCTTGGGATGAATCCACTTGCAAAGCCTCTAGCAGAAATTCTCGTGCTACAGATGGTGTCGCAGTTGGTTTACTCCAATTACCCGAAGCAAAATCAAGTAGAAGTTGGAGAGGTCCAAATTGCAAAGTAAAATCGGTTGCTGATGCTACCAATAACATTAAATGTGGATTAGATATTCTTTCAGAATTGATGTTAGGTAAGGAAGGCGAATACAAATCAAATGGAAAGCTCTATGGCTCAGGATCGAGTTCTTACTGGGCAAATTTTCGACAGAAAAAAGGCGGAGATGCTGGTAGCTTGATTCGAGAATTTTCAGCCTGCAAATTTTAAAATCTAGCAATTCCTGAATCAATTAAAGCACCATTCAATGTTAGTTCAAATTGAACAGGTGTTACCTTTGATAGCATCGCTGCGACTCCACAATATTTTGTAAGAGAATACTCCACCGATTTTTTGCACTTCTCTGGATCGAGACTTCCTTTGAGCTCAAAAATCATTTTCAGATTAGTGAAAACCCTTGGGTGATCATCAGTAAGGTCAGTCGTGGCCTTAATAGTAAACTCTTCAACAGGCTGCCTCATCTTTTCTAAAATAGAGATGACATCCATAGCGGAACAACCTGCTAAGCCTTGCAAGACCAACTCCTTTGGCGAAGGGCCAATTTGATTGGTACTTTCAGGTGTATCCATATTTACCAAATGTCCTCTGGTCTCTGAAGAAAATTGGAGTTGGTTTTTTTTCCAAGTGAGATTTGTTTCCATAATTTAAAACTTTATTTTTTTCTTTAATTTTTTAAGTAAATCGTCCTTAACTTCTTCAACTTTATTAGCAGGAGTCGGAGCCGCTGCTTTGGCCGAATTTTCGGCATCGGAGGAAGCGGAGTCGGCCTCTTTTTCATTTTTAGAGAGCAAACCGTCTAATTTACCTTTGAGTTTATTGTACTCGCCTAAAAGCTTCTCTTTTTTAGGTCCAATCTTCGCATCGATCTTTTGCTTAAGCTCTGCTTTTGCTAACTCAACTTGATTGCCAAGTTCTTGCTTAATTGCGCGAGAGAATTCAGTGCCAAGATTAGAATTCACAGTCCATTTCAAAGATGACAATTGGCCAACCGCTTGAGCATTAAGAGTTAGCTCAGGTAGTGAAGCTGTCACAGATTGAAGAATTTTTGTCATACGCTCATTTTTTGCGGCAACATCAAATTCGGGTTTCATGGTCCGCGAGTTCCACATGACTTCAGCATTTTCGCCAGAGATCGATGCGGAGAAACGGCTCGTGGCCCGTCCTTCTTTTAAAGTTAATTGAGCACTTGGACTCTTTGAAAGAACGCGAGCAGGAGTTGGTACACTTGCGACATTGATTTCCAATTTCTCTTTAGGAATACTTGTCACGTGATCCATCGTAATTTTTAAATTGATTCCTTGAATATTCTCCTTTTTAAGATCTCCCTTTGCTTCAAAAATGGCTGGCTTCTTGATAAAAGAAGGAGCGGTTGTCACATTCGTTAATGACCCCGAAAATGTGTCTTCTCCGACAACTGAAACTTTCGCTTCTTTTAACCAAAAGAGTGGATAACCAGTCGTGATAGGAAATTTAATCAATCGGCCGCGTTTGCTCAGCTCTTTGGCCACATCAACCTTTGGTTCCTCTTTGGACTTATCTTTTGGCGGTGGCATATACTTGCGAGCAAGATCGACATACTTCATAGTCTCTCCCATCTTCTCTCGAAACATATTTCCCAAAAGTTTTTTTGCGAAACTCGCTGGATCGAGCTCTGGTAGTTTGACTCTAGATTGAAGATCTTGCAGATCTTTTTTAACCAGATTATCAATCTCAGCGATTGAATTTTTAAAATAATTAATATCATTCTTTAAATCACGACCAGAATTCTTTATTTGATTCACTTTATTTTTAATTTCATCTGTAACGACCTTTGCCTGTTTTAAGGCTTCCCATGGCTTTTTCTTATCAATCTTAATTCCCTTCAGTTTTGCTTGTAAGGCCTTGAGCTCTTCTTTATCTTTGAGCTGATCAGCTCTTTGGGCCCATTCTTTTTCTTTGTCTTTTAAAAGTTTTTCTAATTCATCAACTCTTTTTTCAGAAGCAAGATCACCGCGAATATTTTGAACTTGATCTTTAGCATCCGTCCCTTCTAAAACAGTAGCGACATCTCCTAGAACATTTCCTTCAAACTCTTCTTTAGATTGATCAAGCACTCTATTCTTGGCTTCGGAAGCAATTTTACCAGCAGCGCTAGGTTGAGCATCTGGTGCTTTTTGGGGATAGACTTCACCTACGTTTTTGCGTTTGTGATTTAAGGCTATGCCTTCGATCCCTGCATTAGGAATAAGAATTTTTCCTCTGAGAAGGGCGTCCCAAGACATCCCCATTCCCACTTTGCCAATTTGAATAAGATTTAATTCGGGCTGCTCTTTGTTAGTGACTTCAATTCCTTTAATCTCAAAATTGCCATTGATGAAAGAGGTATTCACTTCAGCGATATCGACTTCAGCTCCGTGAACAATTCCTCCAACTTTCTCCATTCCTAAACGAAGGTGCGTGTCGAGAAAGAACTTAGTATAAAGCCCGACTAAAACCACCATGACGACAAAAGGAATTATTGCTTCAAAACGAATTGGTCCTTTTTTCTTTATGACTTTTTTCTTTTCGTTTTTTTTATCTTCCATAGAGCTTCTCATAGTTAAAGTAGAGTTTATAAATGGCCGAAGCCTTCCACATTTTCCAAATCTTTGTTTCTTGAAACCTTTCAACAATTAATTTGCGATATTTTGAAACAAGAATTTTGGTCAGAAGAAAAATAACCGGAAAGAGCAGAAAGCCTAGAAGACCAGAACCCATTACAACTGTATTATTAAATCGAGTTAAAGGAATGAGTGGCATATTGTAGAAAGTTGTAAAAAGGGACTCGAGTGATGGCATGGTTAAAACCCATTCACCAAGCGAAGCATAAAGTGGGACTAAGGCCAAGCCCAAAAGTTTAAAAAAAGCGGCGGACAAAAAGGCCGCCCCCATTTGAATTCTAAAAAAGAAAATCAATACAAAGACAGCAATTGCTTGAAGAGAGAGCATGGGAGATTGACCTAGAATAAATCCCAGTGCCACTCCAGCTGCAATTTGGTTTGTTCCTGTCTCTGAATTGAGAAGCTTAAGCAGACCTAAGAGCTGTTTTATTAAGATCATAATGCGAATCCTCGACTAATTTTAATGACCCTATTGTGACTACAAACGATACCACTCGTAAAGTCATGAAAAGTCATCGGGCGCACCGAGTCAATAAAGCGAATTTCTTGATAGTCATAAAGTTCACGGTTTGTTAAAGTCCGGTGGCTTCAAAGACAAGATTTCGTCATTTCAATTGACACCCGGGGGGGGATTTTCATGAACTCGACTAGTAGTCGCCTATTTTCTATTTTGCAAAAAGTTGGTCAATCGTTAATGATGCCTGTTTCAGTACTACCTGCTGCAGGTTTACTAGTAGCGCTTGGTCGAATTGTTCAAGATGCAACCATGCATGAAAGTGTCGTAACTAATACTCTCATTCACGCTATTGGTAATATTATGTACTCAGGTGGCTTGGCCATTTTTGAACAATTACCAGTGGTTTTTGCGATTGGTGTAGCGATCGGCTTTACAGGCGGTGCAGGAGTTGCAGGACTCGCGTCAGCTGTTGGTTATTTTACTTTAGTCAACGTTCTTAAAGTCATGGGCGAAACTCGTGGTCTAGAACTTGCGATCAATACTGGCGTTTTTGGCGGAATTATCATGGGTCTTCTCTCCGCTAATCTTTATGCACGTTTTCATCAAACCAAATTACATCCAGTACTCGGATTCTTCTCAGGAAAGAGACTTGTTCCAATCATCACAGCTGCGGCGGCTATTCTTGTCGGTATTTTATTAGGTTTCGTTTGGCCACCTATCCAAGCAGCAATTAATCATTTTGGTACTTACATTATGGGTTCTGCACTAGGACCTGCTTTTTATGCCGCTGGAAAACGACTCCTTATTCCAGTTGGTCTTCACCACGTTTATTATCCACCATTCCTTTTTGAATTTGGTCAATTCATCACTTCTACTGGTCAAGTCGTCAAAGGTGAATCAGCACGCTTCTTTGCAGGTGACCCAAATGCTGGAAGATTTATGGCGTCAGAATTCCCAATCATGTTATTTGGATTACCAGCGGCTTGTTTGGCAATGTACTTAAGAGCTCCAAAAAACAAAAGAAAAGCGATTGGCGGTGTCATGCTGTCAGCCGCACTGACTTCAATCATCACAGGTATTACAGAGCCTATTGAGTTTGCCTTTATTTTCGTAGCTCCTCTCCTTTATATCTTTCATGTTCTTGCAGCCTTCTGCTCTGGCTTGCTTACTGGATTTTTTGATATTCACTTAGGCTATACTTTCTCTGCATCAATCATCGATTTTGTCGTTGGTTTCTTTAATCAAAAGAATCATATCTACTTATGGACTATTGTTGGTCCTCTGGTAGGACTTGTTTATTTTACTTCTTTCTACTGGTTGATTGGACTTTTCGATTTCAAAACACCAGGAAGAGAAACTGAAAGTTTAGATGACGCCACTGAAGCAGTGCCAGCTGGAGAAAAAGCGGCGGCAGTCCTTGCTGCTCTTGGCGGAACTCCAAACATTGAAGCAATTGATGCTTGTATCACACGTCTTCGTTTAACAGTAAAAGATACTAATCTCGTTGATGGTGCTCGTTTAAAAGCCATCGGCGCTGCCGGCATGATGAACACTGGCCGTAACTATCAAGTTATCTTCGGTGTAGAATCAGATATCTTAAAAGATCAAATCAAGGGTCTGATGAAAGGTCAAAAAGTCGTTGCGAGCACCCCTTCGCCTAAAGCGGGAATTGTCGCTGCTCACGGGGCAAAAACACTTACGTTGAAATCTCCGATGAAAGGAGAGATCATTTCAATCGACCAAGTTCCAGATGCCACTTTTGCGGAAAGACTACTTGGTGATGGTGTTGCGATTAAACCTTCTGAAGGAATTCTCTATTCACCTATCGCAGGAAAAGTCGTTCAAGTGTTTAGAACAAATCACGCCGTAGGATTAATGACAGAAGGTGGCTCTGAAATTCTCATTCATGTAGGACTCGATACTGTGAAAATGAATGGCGAAGGTTTTACAGCTTTCGTCAAGAACGGCGATGAAATCAAAGCTGGCGACAAGCTTCTTGAGTTTGATCTTGATCTTATCAGAAGCCGTGCCAAGAGTGATGTTACACCGGTCGTAATCACAAATATGGACACTGTAAAGAAAATACAAATTTTGGCGAAGGGACATGTTGATTCACAACAAGACCTCTTCAATATTGAACTTAACTAGCCAAGGAATTTGCAATGGAAAAAATGACAACGCTAAAAATCTTAAATGAAGAAGGCCTGCATGCTCGCCCAGCAGGAGTACTTGCAAAAGCTGCTGCAGCCTATAAATCTCAAATTGAAATTGAATTCAATGGCAAAACATTAAATGCAAAATCAATCATGAGCTTAATGACCTCAGGGCTTACTTATAATGCTGAGTTTACTTTAAAAGTTACTGGTGAAGATGCTTCTGAAGCTATCACTAAAATTGAAGAGCTCATTAACAACAAATTCAATCTGCACTAAGAGAGAGAGAATATGGAACGACTTGGACTTGGAGCTTCTGAAGGCATTGCTTACGGAAAGGCTTACCTCTTCGTAGGTCACGACTTAGAAGTTGTTGAAAGAAAAGTCGCCCAACCTGAAGCAGAGCTTAAGAAACTTGGACAAGCACTTGAAACAAGTATTCTTGAACTTGAAAAAATTCGCACCATCACACTTGAAAGCCTAGGTGAAGAAAAAGCACAAATCTTTGATTCTCATATTATGCTTTTGCAAGATCCAGAATGGATTGGCCAAGTCCAAACTCAAATTAATGAACAGAAAATTTGTGCTGAATCAGCATTTGTTAATGTTTCACAACAGTTTGTTGCGATGTTTGAGTCTATGGAAGACGATTATATGAAAGAGAGAGCTGCAGACATAAGAGATGTCTCTGATCGCGTCCTCTCCCATATTCTCGGTTTTAAAATTCACGACCTTTCACTTATTGATGAAGAAGTCGTCATTGTTGCGAGAGACTTAACTCCAAGTCAAACCGCCACTATGAATAAAAAGAAAGTTCTTGGGTTCATTACAGATATTGGCGGAAAAACATCTCATTCGGCAATTATGGCGAGAACACTTGGAATTCCCGCCATTGTTGGAACAGAGCATGCCACACAATCTATCAATGAAGGTGACAAAATCTTGATTGATGGTGAAACTGGCCAATATTGGATTAATCCTGATTCAAAAACATTAGAAAAGGCCCTTTTAAAACAAAAAGAACTCGATCAAAAACGCAAAGAGCTCGAGGTCTTTCGCGGACTATCTTCGGAAACAATTGATCATTATAAGGTTGAACTCGCCGGCAATATTGGTACTCCAAATGATGTTGATAGCTTAATCGAAAATGATGCTGAAGCAGTCGGACTCTATCGAACAGAATTTGTCTTTATGGATAGAAAGACCATGCCTACTGAAGATGAGCAATTTGAAGCTTATTCAAAAGTACTCTCTTCATTGAATGGAAAATTTTGTATCATTAGAACTCTCGATATCGGAGGAGATAAGAAGCTCCCCTATCTGCATGTCCCAGAGGAAGAAAACCCCTTCTTAGGCTATCGCGCTATTCGCATTTGCTTAGATGACGTCGAACTTTTCAAAACTCAATTAAGGGCCCTACTAAGAGCATCAGTGCATGGTCATTTAGGAATTATGTTTCCGATGATTTCAAGCTATGAAGAAATCGCTCAAGCAAAAGTCATTTTAAAAGAATGCCAAGAAGAGTTGACTCACAAAAGTATTTCATTCGCCAAAGATATTAAGATCGGCATTATGATTGAGATTCCCTCTGCTGCGATGATGGTCGATACTTATGCTGAACTCATCGATTTTATTTCAATTGGAACCAACGATCTTACTCAGTATACCTGCGCCGTAGATCGCATGAATGGTAAAATCGAGAAACTTTACAACCCCTATAATCCTGGTCTTTTAAGGCTCATTCATTTGGCCATCACAAAGGCCAATGAAGCTGGACTTAAAAGTGCGATGTGTGGATCAATGTCCCATATGCCTTTGATTGTTCCCTTTTTGGTGGGATGTGGACTACAAGAATTTTCAATGAGCCCGTCTCATATACTCGGTTCAAGAAAGTTGATTCGTTCATTAAATTTTAAAGATTGTCAGAATTTGGTGAGTAAAGTTTTAAGCTGTAGAACTTCTGAAGAGGTTCAATCGCAACTCAAGTCCTTTCAAGGCTTATAAAATACCCAAACAGGTCCGATTAATAAAAAGGCCAAATCATCGAAGAATGATGGCTTTTTACCTTCGATTTTGTGCCCTATAAATTGTCCGATCCAGGCGAGGATAAAGATTGCGAGCCAAAGCCAGTGAATCCCATTGTAATCTTGTACCCAAAAAAGAATTCCCCACATAACGAGAAAAACCGGTATCATGACCGGGAGAAGCTTAAGACTTAATCTAGCGTAAAAAGCGATTGTGATCACAGTTACTAAAGTTCCAAGAGATAAGTAGTCGATTCTTGTAAAATGATGCAGAAGTCCTACGAGAGAAATCATGATCGCGGGAACACAAACATTATGAATCATTTTGTTTGTTCTATTTTGATGTGACTCAGCATACTTCTCTAGCCATTCTGATAAAGTTCTCATAAAAATTTCCTTAAAAGATGATCTCAGTTAGTAAAAGTATACATCAAATCAATTATCTTTAAAGAAGAAGAGGTCGGTTATGAAGAAGTGGCTTGGCATGTTTTTTATTTTTGGTGAGTTATTAACTCCCGAAATTAAGTTTTTAGTTCAAGATTTCCAGCATATCGAAGGTTTTGATTTTCAAATTGAAATTGTCACTAGTAATCCTGATGTAAAAATCGTTGCCGATTGCCAAAGTTTCATCAATGGAGTTCATGGTTATGTTAGAGAAGGTGAACAATGGACACATCAGTGGGGAATCCCTGTGTCAGAAGAGAGATGCGATTATCTCTCTCATAAAACTGTAGAATATAGCAACGAAGGCCGAGATTTTTGCCTCAGCCTTGATCTCGAAAAACAAACTTACGATATCAATTTAGAACTTGATCAGTGTCTGTGAAGAAATTGCTTGCGAGACTGCCATCTAATCAATGGTAAAAAAATGGTATCGATGGTCGAACCATCGTAAGGAATCTCTTCTAATTTTCCTGTCATGATTTTTAACGAAGAAGTAACGAATACAATATCAGAATACTCATCAAATGTTTTATAGTCGCGAATAAAAGCTGACTCTTCCCATTGATTGTCGAGATTCAAAATAACAACTAAGAAGCTTCCTGAACCACGTTTCATCGGAATTCGTGGCAACATGAAAACCATTTCTTCAAGTTTAAGTTGAAGAAGTTCTTCTCTCATATCTCGCTCTTCAGGCCAGGCGCGAGAGCTTAACATATAAAAATTAAGCTCAATGCCAAATCGTTCTTGATCTTGAGTTGATAAGGCCAACAAAGCTTTGGCTTGATTTGGATCTGTAAGCAAATATTTTTTGGTAAACTGGTCAAAGACGGGAGTAAAAAGAACTTCTTCGCAATAATAAAGTGGCTCCACTCCTTCCTTCATCTTCACCAAGATCGGATTGACTTTTATACTTTGAGGTTTGCTCTCAAGATGAGCAATCCAATCGACGAGTTCGCCGAGCATAATCATTTTAAGAGTTACATCTTTAATGCGGGCGCCATCAACTTTATTTTGTTGAGTTTCATCCCATGAATAAGGACGTTGTACACGAAGGGCCATATGCTCTGAAGAGAAAATCGAGTAGCTTTCAACATCCTCTGAATTGATCGCACTTTTGAAAGGGTTACCTTCTTGATCCACCCAAAGGTAAACGAGAGAATAGGCATTAAGTTTTTGAGAATGATTTCGATATCCCTCAATGGCATTTGAGAGCATTAGATTTTTTAATTTCTGCCAGGCCGGAACTTTTTTTTCATGAACTGATGTCGTCTCAATATCTGAATTCCACATGGTTCATCCCCTTAAGAAGTTTTTCTGAATATTAATGATAAAAGGGGTCCTTTGGCAAATCACAGCTCTGGCTCGGTATATATCATTTCAAGCACTTGGCCCCACTTTGGAACCGACTGCCAGAGCAGACTTTGCTCAAATTCCTTCTTGCGATGCTCAAACTGTTCAGCGTTGCGAGGAATCCAAACTCCCAGACCTTTAAAGTAGCCCAAAAGATAGGTTTGAGCCTCACGACCAACCTGAGTTGTATAAAGATCGCCATAAGCACGCGAGAGTGTCATTTGATGAAGAATGGACAAACTCTTTATGATTTCACCGTGCAATTCATACATCGTCTCTGTTTCGCCATTGGATTCTTTTTCAAGATAGAGAAGCTTTAAAATGGCACCAAGAAAGACGCCGACATCTCTGGTCTCACCTTGAAAAGCTTCATTCTGTTCAAGAATAAAATTAAGATCGATAACTCGCATTGAATCTTCTTTGAGATAATCCATCAGAGCTTGCGACATATCATCTAATGCCGGAAGAAGTTCATATTTCAAAGCTTCTAAGTTAAACGAAGAAGCTGTAAACGTTTTCTGTCCCTCGGGATCGATCGCGCCTTGATAACCCTCTCTAAAAGATTTCTCAATCAAGGTTGGGATTTCAAAGGCCATCTCACTTGTACTTTTTCCAGTGTGAAGTTGATCAATCAAGCTTCTGTAAGGAAGACCCAAATAATTTTGGACTTGTGTAGATCCGAACATAAAGTTTGAATTTGAAATAAACTGACTTGAAACTTCGAGTGATTGCATCAAGCAAGCATCAAAACCCAGAATGTCTATCTTTTGGCCTTCGAGAGTCCACTCAACAAGATTATCGATAATTTTACTAGTCGTAGGAATATCCAAAAAAGACATTTCTGAATAATCAAAGGCAACTCCTCCAAAAACTTTATCAACGGGATAATTTGAAGGACGATCAGCTCCTTGACCTAATTCTAGACGTACATCTTCCCGCAATAACAATCGTGAACGTTCATGGCGGCGAGAATTATTTTGCATTTGTTCCCAACGCATTCTTCGCTCATAATGTTGACCAATAAAGCCTTCCCCATGCCCCCAGACAATCACCATATAGTGATCTGAGGGATAATTCTCTACTCCCCATTGGAGAAAAGATTGAAAACGCTTCGATTGATCTCGCTCGGAACCTGGACCGACTTCGGGAAGAAGCTGTACGATGGGAGAGAGAATCTCTTTCTCCGACATGTCTTCAAAATCGGATTTCGTTAATGACGAATCATACTCTTTATCGGATTGAAAGATATGCATTCTTCTCAAACCATTGCGTTTTTTATTATCCCATTCAACGATAACGTCGATATCATCACCGCTAGCTCCAAGATTGAGCTCACCTTTGATTTTTCTCTCCATTTCATAGAGATCCCAAAAGGAGTATGCCGACAAATCATTATCTGCGGCCATATAAATGAGGACAGTCCATTTATTAGAACAATTATCTCTGTTAACGCGTTTTTTATATTTTTGATAACCGATGTTTCCCTGTTCGGTTATTTGTGAATCTGTTTCAAATTGATATTTATCAAGACCTGATTCTTTAAGATGACTCCAAGCTTTTTGGCAAGAGACCAAAGGAGCCCATGAAGGTCGAGCTGAGACCTCTGAAATTTGAAAGAGTAATAAGATCGCGAGCAGTTTTAGCATAAAAAAAAGAAGGTCCCCGAAGGGACCTTCATCCAAAATTATTTTTCAGTGCGTGATTCTTTAATCAATTTTTCGATAACCAATGGTAGTGGTAATCCTTGAGCCGAAGTTCTTGGACTAAATCTTGAACCTTTGGTCACAACGTCTTCAAGAGTCTTCCCGTTCATGTAACGATCAACAGATGTTCTTACTTTTTCACCAACTGGTGGAGTCCACAAGAAATCTGGGTGGGCATTTGAATACCATTCACCACCGACAATATTTCCTTTGGCATCGAGCTCTAGGTCATAACGGTAAAGAGCAGTGTTTGTTGCGTCTCTATTTGAGCTGTCTGTCTTGCTATGTGATGGTTGAGTTTCCACAACATATTCAAGTCTCATTTCAACACCAACAATTTTCTTCGTCTTTGAGTCTCTGAAATCTTTAAATTTATCTTTTGAGAAATCAGCAAGCTTAATCACCGCTTTATCGTAAGTTGTCGCTGTTTCACCAGTTTCGACGTTAAAGTATCTGTAGCTGTAAGCGAAAACGGGTTGATTCCAAACCTCGTAATCATAAGTTGCATCGATAACAAATGAACGCTTGCTTACACCAATTTGGTTAACAACGGCCTTATGCCAAGAGCCAGGGTTTGTATCAAAACATTCCTGATCGGTTACACGTCCTGTTGCTCTATCTTTAGCAGGATTCTTTGCATTACAACGACCACCGATAAAGTTAGAGTTTGTTCTTCCATTGGCCCAAAGAAGTGAACTTAAGGCTTTCAAATCCGATGGGAAGAAAGTAATTTCATGCTTTCCTGTTACGTCTTTAACTTTAACTGAATTGGTTGGACGCTCTACCATGTAGGCTGCTGGAGCCCAACCGTGACAGATTCCCATCCAATCTTCGACCTTTCCAGATTGATCATAATAGCTTTTTCCTTCGGCCCACATTTTCTTCGTTAATGTGTAATTCTCATCACCCATAAGAAGATCGTATTTTTCTGATGGAGATAAATAATCAATATTTCCATTAGTAATATAATCTGTAACTGGATTAGTTTTTGTAAATTCGAAATTGTCTTTCCAATCAAAAGTTTCATTCTTATCTGGATCAGCATAACGTGAACCTAAAATGCCTTTGGCAATGGCCCAATAATCATCAGACCATGGACTTTCGGCCAATTGGGCCTTTTGAAGTTCCTTCTCATCCATTTCACCTAGATTACTGATGAGATCACGACCGTTATCAACGAGGTTTTCAGCGAGGTCATTATATTGCATTCCTGCGCGGCCTTGAACTTGAAGAACTTGGGCGCGGTTTAAATCTTTCTTTGCTACGAATTGATTATCTTCTTTATCAGACTGGTTAAACAAGCTTGCTTGCTTGGCCGTCTTAGCTGGCAATTGGTCCATTACTTGAGATGGGTTCTGATGAAACTCTTGTAAGAACTGTCCTAGTTCTGCATTTTGATGAGATTGGGCCATGACTAAAGATGTCCACATCGTTGTACTTAATACGGCTAATCGCCATGCTATTGGCTTTTTCATAGGATTCTCCCTCCGAGAACGGTTAAATGAATTTAGACGCAATATAGCTCAATTTGGGAGCCGTGATGGTATTCCTTGTACAAGCTTGAAATTTTTACTGTTCACCTAGACCGAACCGTCTTATTTTCTAACAGGGTGGCAATATTTCATAGTTCCCTTGGTTTTTGGTCCTAATTTGAGTATAAAGACTTATAAACTTAGGCTTAATAGGACGACTTCAATGAAAAAATTACATATACTTTCGCTCGCGTTCCTTTTCATCTCAGCCGTACAAGCCGAAGAATTTAGTATTGTGTGTTCTGCTCCTCAGATTCAAACCCTCAATCGTTTTGAAGGTTCTGGCACAGTTGTCGCTTCTAAAAATGAAGAGGGAAAATATGTTGTTGAATCCAGCCAGTTTGAATTCACCATCACACCGGCAGGTTTTAGCGCCCAATCGAGCCAGCTTACTGTGGCCAATATGAAATCAAATCTTAAGTATATCGAATCTGAGTTTACTCAAAAGCCATTTTACCAATTAACCATGGCCAAGAATCAAAACGACGCTCTTCTTGAAGTGGCGAATATTCTTTTAGATTATCCTGGAGTATTGGACTCATCTTTAAGAATCAAAGGTGGCATGACCTTTAAAAGTTCTTGCTCACTTCAGTAGCCAAAAATTCTCATATTGAGGTAAAATAAAGGGATCAAGGAGATTCCATGCCTTTTTATATGGTTTTAAATGGCCAAACGAATGCTCATCATTTTGATTATTTATCACATGATCCCAATCCAAGATTAGATAAAACCCTTGCCCATGGTGATCAGAAAAAACCAATCGAACATCATGCCAACAAAAGGCTCTTTGCTCTTGAAATCATGTCGCGAAATGTATTCACCCTCAAACCCTCTGATAGCTTAGAAAAAGCGATGCAACTCCTGCAAAAACATCGCATTCACCATATCCCTATTCTCAATGATCAAGAAAAATTAGTAGGTCAGCTTTCTGACCGAGATCTTCTCAAAGTGGAAGACAATAAGCTTTTTTCCTTAATTGCTATTCAAGACATCATGTCTCATATTGTTGTCGCTTGCACCTACGACACTGATGCTCGCGATCTCTCTCGCGTTCTCGTCAGAGAACAAATATCGGCCCTTCCTGTATTAGATGATGACTTAAAACTCAACGGAATTGTCAGCCGAGTGGATGTTTTAAAGGCCGTCGTGGATGGAAAGTTTCAGTATTAGTGTAATAGCGGAGTTTCGACTATGATAACAGTCGGACTAGGGTTGAGATCACCTTTAAAGACAAATTTTAACTGCCATACGTGATTGTCCTTACCGATATCTTCTTCCATTAATTGTCTAACAGGAATGTTAAAGACACCAATTTCACCCTTTTCGATTGAAATCTTATCTACAATAGAAATACCTGCTTTCTTTTCCCATTCACCTTGATTAATGGCACCATGATTTTCATGCTTGTTTTCATTCTCACCTGCAAAGCTTCGCTTACCAATAAGTCGATAGACATCTACCTGAAGATTCCCAGCCTGAGGGCAATTTCCTTTTACTTTTGCAAACAAGTTCATTTTTTCTTGATAGTCACTTGTAAGTACTTTTACTTTGGGAAACCTTTCGACTAGTTTATTGAGTTTATTATCCCAGTCTTTAATACCTTTCTGGCCGACAAGATAAAACGCCTTATTATCAATCTTACATGAATCTGAGGCAAAGCTGCCGAAACTTAAGATAAGTAGAATGGATGTCATCAATAATTTTTTCATCCGCCCTTCCAACTAAAATGGACGTGATTGTCATGCCCTTTACAAGATCTTGCCGCGTTTCGAATTCCGTATTTTTCGCGAGCGTAAGAATTAATCTGAGCTCTCAGTGTTGAATCATTTATCAAAACCTTATCAAATTGTCCTGGGTCCATATCAATCAGAGTCTTAATCATCTCAAAAGTTTTTTCCCTATCGTAGCAAGAGCTATTATTCACCGTGCAGGCATTACCAACACCACGCTTACCAACTAATCTTAAGTCGACATCATTTCCACCTTGGTGTTCAGCGTGACCGCTTGTTCTACCGCCACGACTCGACATATCTCCAACGGCCATCGCAATACCTTTTTTCGCAAGAATTTTACCAGCTGCTTGAAGTCTCCAAACAGTTCGAGCTGTACCAAATACTTTTCGATCTTCATCTGAATAACGATAATAACCTGCAGTAAGAATCTTTGTGTTTTCAGTTCCAGGATCCGGTAACTCAAAATTGACTCTTCCTCCTGGATCAGGAATGGGCCCTAATGGTTTAAGGACTTCCTCTGGATTAGGAACATCTAGACTTGAAAGGTTTTTATTATCAGCAGCGGGTACGTTTAATCCCGAATTAATTTCGTCAGCAGAAACTCCCTCTACACAATCCGATGGAGATGACACTGATTCATCGATCATTTCATTAACTTCATCGGCAGTTGGGATTTTGCTTTTCTTGAAATATTGCGGTTCTTGATTGAATTGGCGAATCATCTCCAATTCTTTTGGACTGTGTTCTCCCACAACTTGTTCTTGATAATCTGGTGGCATACTCACGCATGACCCGAACAAAATAGCAGTGAATATAAAAAATATTAATCTCTTCATTACCCAACCTATACTAAGGGCTAATCGGTTAATTCATGAAAAACCTTAGGTTTTTACTTCTTGGCAGGATACAAAGGGTAATGAATCCAATGATTTGCTTGTAAATGAAGATTGCCTTTTTTTTGTGGCAATTTTAAGCCTTCAAGCTTTTGAAAAAGATCCATCATGATCATATAGGTAATGCCCCAGATGAACTCCTCTTGGAATTCAAAACTTGGAAGTTCAACCACCTGATTTCCAATTTGATAATGATATGGCTTCATATTCTGGCTTTGATTGAAATGGTCGAGATTGATCCAGAAATATGAGGCCACTTCGCTTTCATCCGGAACAACCTGATTAACCGCTTCTGGATTGAGAAAAAAGACATGCGGGTAAATGATGAAGCTTTGGGGAACACCTTTAAAGTGGACTTGAAAATCATCGAGACTTCCTAAGTACTCTCCAAATTGACAAAGATTCAAACCCACTTCTTCTCTAGCTTCTCGCATGGCTGCTTCGAGGGAATTTTCGCTTCCTATATCGAGATGCCCACCGGGAAAGGCCATGTGCCCAGACCAAGGATCAAGCGGATGCGTGACTCTCTTAATGAAAAGGATTTTAAATTCACTATCCTGTTGTGAAATAATAATTGAGACACTCGCCTGCTTTTTATAAAGATGACCTTCTGGATGATCAAAAGTGTTTTTAAGTTTTTCTTTGAGAACTAAAAGTAATTCATTCATTAAAAATAAGAAGTTTGAATATAGCGATTTCTATTTTCACCTAGGTCAATCGCCAGCTCAATATGGCTGGCAAGAAAACGTGATTCTCCAACACAGAAAAGTTCAATTCCATGCAGATGACACAAGTTGACGCTCGCTATTTTTCCTAAATACACACGGTAAAGCTTAGAGCCGTTATTAGGTTTATCCCCATTACTTAAAATTGAGTTTTTATTCTCTAAACGACAAACATCGCACATACACACCCTTCCTCATTCTTTTTAAAAGCCTTGAGTTAACCAACCTATCGGTGAAAACAGATCAATATTTAAAGGAAACTCCTAAAAATTATTTAATATCCATCTTTTTTAATCAAGATTTTGAATCCTAGAACCGAACAGATTTTAATCTTTTAAGCCAAGGAGCAAAAATGGATCGCGATAATTTTAAAGAAACCTTCATTAATCAATACAAAGAAGAAGTACATGGTATTTGGTTAGAATCAGAACATAATGGTCGCTTCGATCACATGCTCTTCAATCAGAAACTAGAGAAGGTTTGGAAATTTGCCCAAATGGATGGACTTACGGAATATGACTTTGAATGCTTAGTTGAAGAATCACTTCCTGATCATTTAGAATTTCAAAGTGTCGCTTTCCCTTGGAAAAAAGCTGCTTAAAAAATTAATCCTTGTTCCGCATTTTATCAGCGAACTCGACGAAAAAAACGAAAATAAAATCTTCGAGTTCGCTGTCAAAATTCATTTTCTTCAAAGCTAAATCCATACAATACAACCATTGATCTCGCTCTAGCTTTCCTATCGGAAAAGGCATATGACGTGCTCTCATTCGTGGATGTCCACGTTTTTCAAGGTAGCGTTGCTCTCCTCCAAATCTAAAGACCAAAAAATCGAAAAGATGTTCCCGCGATTGACTTAAATTTTTTGGATGCATTCGACGAATTGTTTGAACTTCTGGTGTAACATCCATCACATCATAAAAGTGATCAACCAGAATTTTGATTCCAGATTCGCCTCCAATTTCACCTATCAAGTTATCTATCTGATAATTCATAATGCCCTACATGAATCAAGTGTTTAACTTTATACTTTGTATTCTCGAAAAGATCGAGAATTACTACTTGTAGCCTATTTAACATTTGCGCCCCTGTTGATCTAGAGGCAAAACAAATTTTCAATTCGGGCATATGTCTTTTTATGGCGCCACAGACGGAGCTCTCTTAATGGTTAAATCACCATAAATCTCATAAGATAGACTCGTATCAGACTTATGTCCTATGTAAAAAAGTCATAACTATTTTAACTAACAAAGATAATTTGCTATTCCTCACCCATTAAATAATTTGGGGGATCTTATGAAATTTGCCGTTTTAGCATTTTTGCTTTCGTTTTCAGCTTTTGCTTCTAACAATCACGTCTGTCAGTACCAGCTTCGTGAAAAAGTAACTTTAAGTATTTTCAACGGGAATTTTCTTACTGTACAAACGAATAGATTGTCTCAAGCTGCGGTTTTCCCTGTTTTAGAGCAAGATGAGACAGATCAGCTTTATATGTATGCAGGTGACTTGGGTTCACCGTGGATGCCAGGGACAGGTTTTGTTCTTAAAATAAGCAAGAACTCACCTTTTAGCTTGTACCAAGTTATTGCACCTAGCGGTCGTACCCAATCAAACATTCGAACAACTTGTGTAACATTTTAATTTAAAAAAAGAGCCACTCGAAGAGTGGCTTTTTTTTAATTTTACAATCTAAAATGACTTCTCTTCAGCTGGCCATCAATTACGACTTCAAGGACGTATTCTTGTCCAACGTATAAAAAGTCAGCATAAGTAACAAGATTTTGTTGGCGCCCATAAAAATGTTTTTCGTGATCTTCAACCATTGGGATAACTGATACTAACTGCCCATTTCTAAAAAGACGTACAGATTCAACAAGGCTCGCTTGATGAGTTCGAACATCAACATAGAAAATTCCTGCGACCATTCCACCACGACTTCCATATGTGGGAACTAGCCATCTTTTAGTAAAACTGATCTGTACTTCAGTGTTAAGCTGCTGATGGTTCCATTCAGAAGCAGGCAAAGCGAAAGAAAAGAGAGAGGCGATGATCAAAAGAACTGATTTTATTGTTTTCATAGTTTATCCTTTGTAAAGAGACTCCGTTTTGGAATCTCATTAAGTTGAGCTAATCTAATTTAATCTTGGACTAAGTTCTTTTGATTTTGGGCCATTCTTTGATGTTTTTGAGGCATTTATGAAAAAGGGAAAAGAAAGAGTTTTTAGTGGTCATTTAATTACTCTTTTTCACCAGAATATCCCTAAGAGAAGTTTAGGTCCTCATTCTCATCAAGAAGCTCATCTTATTATTCCCATTGAGGGAATGGTTAAGATGAAAATCCAGAATACAGATCACACTGTGAAAGCTGGTCAGATGATTTTTATTGGAAACCAAGTTCAGCATGACTTTAGTGCGACAGGTGAATCAGGAGAGAGACTCATTTTTCAACTCTCTCTTCCTAAAAAGAAAGAATTTAAAAATCAAGTAAGTCTTATTCCGACCCATCAGTTGATTAAGATGTTAGCATTTAATTTATTTATCTATTCACAAGAAAATTATATTCATTCGATTGAAGAATTGATTATTGAAATTATCATCACACAACTTTCTTTTCAAAAAAATGTTCAGAATGAATTGTTTAAAACCCAAGCTCTTATTTTAAAAAGTAGCAACTCACAATTCCAGTCTATTTGTGAAATTATGGAAAAAAATCTCAATGGAAAAAGAGATTCAATTGCTAAACAAGCGGGTCTTTCTGCTCGAACGATGACTCGAATAATTAGAGAAGAAATTGAAATTAGCCCCGTTGATCTATTAACATATTTCAGAATACAAAAAGCCTGTTCCCTCATTTATCAGAATAAGTTAAACTTGACCTCCATCGCCTTTGAATGTGGTTACGAATCACTCTCTCAATTTATCAATAATTTTAAAAAATGGACGGGTTCTAAACCTTCTCAATACAAATAAAAAAGCCACTCCAAGAGTGGCTTTTTTGATTTTATGGCGCGGCCTGAGGGATTCGAACCCCCGACCAACAGGTTCGAAGCCTGCTACTCTATCCAGCTGAGCTAAGGCCGCACTGTTAAAAAGGAAGCATTAATTTAACAAAGATCACACTGAGCTTCAATGCCGTAACTTTAAAAAAGCTAAGACACTTACGCCAAGCACCATCACTACGATTGTAAAAATCTTAAAATGCCGCTCGATTAATTCTTGAGCCTTAGCTCCAAAGAAGTAAACGATAGAACCTATAATGAAATAGCGTAAACCACGCCCAACAAATGCAGTCATGATAAGGGTCATTAAAGGTATTTTTGCAGCGTAAACACCGGCAGCAACGGTAAAAACTTTGAAAGGAATTGGAGTAAAGGCAGCTAGAAAGAGCGCCCCAATCACATTCTCTTGATACATCTGCCCAACTTTATCAAAGTTGGCCTCAAAACCAGGAATCCACTGAAACAGTATCGGCTGAAGTTCAACCCAAAGCATATGACCAATATAATATCCCGCAATGGCGCCGAGAACAGAAGCAATGGTACTAATACCAGCATACAGCCATGCCTTTTTACGATTGGCATAGGTCATCGGCAGTTGCATGACTTCAGGTGGAATAATAAAGCAGCAACTCTCCGTAAATGAAACCACCGCTAGAACATAGGGAGCGTAGGTGTGGGAACATGAATCAATGACTTTATTATAAATCCAAACAACCCATGATCCTGGCCATTTATTGGTAGCTTCCATGTGTTGTGGATTGGTAGACATTATGGATTGGCCTCTTCAGAAGCTTTTTCTTTCTCAGCAAATGGAGTTGCTTCCCACTCTACTTTAAATTTACATTTAGCGCAGATCAGTTGTTTGCCATCTCGCTTCGTCTCTTTAAAAGTCATTACAGGATAGCCACAACTTGGACAATCGTATTTATAAGGAATAGCCCAAAGGGCATTATTACAATTAGGATAATTAGTACAACCATAGAAAGGTTTGCCAAAACGACTTCTCTTTTCTGCAAAATTCCCAACTTTACATTCAGGACATTTTATATCGAGAGTATAAGGAAGTGTCGTTTCACATTGAGGATAATTTTCACAACGAACAAAGCGACCATACTTTCCTGTTTTCACTTCCATTCGTGCATTACACTTTGGACATGGGTCACGGAAATAATCTTTTTCAAGAATATGAATAGTACCTTTTAAGTCTTTTTTGAAATCTTGAGTCGATGTACAGTCCGGATAATTTGAACAGGCCAAGAATTGGCCATTTCTTCCCCAACGGATAGTGTATTCACCATCATCACATTTTAAACATTTAATCCCTGTAGGAATCATTTGTTTCTTTAGGTTCTTCATTTCATCTTGAGCACGTTCGAGAGTTTTCTCAAAACCTTTCCAAAAATCACGAAGAACTATTTTCCAATTAATTTCACCGTCTTCAATTTTATCCAAAAGTTCTTCAACCTTTGCGGTAAAATCAACATCCATTACTTCTGGAAAACTTTGAATCAACATTTTACAAACCACTTCGCCCAACTCCGTCGGAACAAAACGATTTTCTATTTTCTCGACATATCCACGATCTTGAATGTTTGAAATAATTGAAGCATAAGTTGATGGTCGCCCAATCCCCTTCTCTTCCATTTCTTTGACGATTCCAGCTTCTGAATATCTTGGCGGTGGAGATGTCCAGTGTTCTTCTTTATCAGGGCCTTTCATCGGCTTGAATTTCTCACCAACATTTATATCTGGAAGCTCTCCAGACTTAACTTCGCTTTCATTTTCATCCTCGTCTTCACCGCCCTTACGGCTTACTTTTTCAGCGAGAGAATCAAGGTATACAGTTCTGAAGCCTGGAAATTTAATGATCGAACCATTTGATTTGAAAAAATGGCCAGCATGTTCAAATGTCACAGATGTTTGATCGATTATCGCTGGAGTCATTTGAGAAGCAATAAATTTATTCCAAATCAATTCATATAGTTTTTGTTGGTCTGGATCGAGATCTCCACGAACTTCGTCAGGAGTAAAGATAAGAGAAGTTGGACGTATCGCTTCGTGGGCGTCTTGAACTTTACTAGTCCCTTTCTTTTTATATTCGTTCGGGTCGCTTGGCAGAAAGTCTTTGCCATATTTCTTTTGAATAAACTCACGAACTTCTAACATTGCTTCAGGAGCTGTTCTCACAGAGTCCGTTCTCATGTAGGTAATCAAACCTTGAGTTCCATGATCGCGCAACTGAATCCCTTCATAGAGCTTCTGCGCAATCATCATGGTTTTCTTTGCTGTAAAACCTAATTTATTAGCAGCTTCCTGTTGCAACTTAGAGGTTGTAAATGGGGCCGTTGGGTTTTGCTTTCTTTCACGTTTCTTAACATCAACGACGTTAAGCTCTTTGCCTTTTACATCTTTTAAAATGCCATCGACAAATTTTTCATCGGTAAGCTCAGTCTTCTTGTTCATTTCTTCGCCGTAATAACGGAATCCGAAATTAACATTGCTCTTACTCATGGCGCCTTCAATCGAGAACCATTGTTCAGGAATGAAAGCACGAATTTGTTCTTCACGTTCTACAATAATTCGCAAAGCCACTGATTGCACGCGTCCAGCAGAAATACCACGTTGAATTTTATCCCAAAGAATAGGAGAAATTTTGTAACCAACCAGGCGATCCAGAACTCTTCTCGTTCTTTGTGAATCGTACATGGTCTGCTTTAATTCAGCTGGATTGGCGATAGCTTTTTGAACGGCAGCTTTTGTTACAGCGTTGAACACAACTCTATGGACATCTTTTTTGCGTCCAATTTCTTCGGCCAAATGAAAAGCAATTGCCTCACCTTCGCGGTCCATATCGGGTGCGAGATAGATTTGCTTTGCGCCTTTGGCGAGAGCGCGAATGCGTTCGATTTTGTCTTTCTTTCCGGCAATTGGAACCAAGTCAATTTCAAAGTCATGCTTGATATCAACACCGAGCTTTGATTTTGGAAGATCTTTTATATGACCATTGCTGGCCACAACTTGATAACCACGGCCCAAATATTTTTTAATAGTTGAAGCTTTGGAAGGAGATTCCACAATCACCAAATCAAAGTCGCCTTTAACGGCTACAATTTCTGAATCTGGAGTTCTTGTTTCTTTTACAACTTTTGAGGCTTTGCTGGCTTTTGATGTTTTCTTTTTTGCTGTGGACGACTTTTTCGCGACCGTTGCTTTTGATGCAGTTTTTTTTGCTGTTTTTTTGGCCGTTTTCTTGACCGTTTTTTTCGCTGCTTTTTTTGCCATCTCAATCACTCACTGGTCCAACTGGACTGTTATTGCGGCCGACTAAATTATGCGGATGCTTTGATTACTTCTGCTGATCAGTATTCAATAGTTCATCGATTTCTTCAAGATCAAACTCTGTTAGACCATAAGGATTTTCTTTCGTATTGAGATCCTCGTCGAGGAACTTGAGTCCAATTTCCCCCTCGAGATCATTGAGTGACTCAAAGCCATTAGGATCAAGACCTTTCTGCTTTTTCTCGATTTCATTCAAACTTTGTTGCTCTAGGAATTTATCTTCATCAAGTTTTGACTCATTCATAGCGGACTCTGCTTCAATGATTTCGCCTTCAAGACGCTCTAACTCTTTAACATCTCTTTCATGATCCTTAATGACCGACTTTTCACGCTCTTGACGCTCTAGCTCTTCAAGCTCATCTTCAGACAGTTGCACCTTATCAGCTTTCTCAAGAAGGTCTTTCCCAATATCATCAAGATTAAGCTCCACATCAAGTTCATCCAGAGCTCGAGCTTCTAATTGCTGCACACCTTTAAGAACTGACTTGTTTTTCAGACGCGCAGCAAGAGCCGCTTGCTCTTCCGTTTTAGTCAACGCCACTGAGCCTAAACCAATTGCATTTGAGCTATTGGTGACGAGAGCAGTTGCAAAATTATCAGTTAAAGTAATAACCGTGAGCTCCCCAATTTTATAAGTGGGGTCAGGCGTCAAACGTTTTTCGGTTCCGCGATCATAAAAAGAATAAACTTCGAAGACGTTACCCATTTCCACCCCATCAGCACGTCCGCGATCGATATAGACAACATCTCCAAAACTTAAACCAGAAGTTGCCTCTTGGAATGAGTCGATAACTGCTGCTTCAATATTGCGCTTATTATAGGTCTTAATAATTTTCCCAAGCTTCGGAGTATAGATAGTAATTCTATCTTTTCTCTGAACTGTTCCCACCAACTCGGTCACAGAACATTCCCAAAGATGATTGATCTTTCTCAGCGTTTTAATCTGGCCGCCAATAGTATATTTATAGCCACTTCTATCAGAGATTGAATGTTTAACCGGGCCACCCGGAACATAAACTGAAAATAAATCGCCCGGCTTCACCTTAACCGCATTATCAAATTTGACGTAGATTTTGTCATACTGCTGAATAAAGACATTTTCTTTTTCCATACCTTCGATCTCACCTAAATCTTGAACGATATTAGATGTCACAAAAGTATTGAGGAAAAATCCTTCCTTCACATTGAAAACAATCTTAGAAGATTTATCAAATCCTGAAGAATCGTATTGCACTCCTGGCTCTTGAATAACAATATCAGGAACGGGAGGTTCATACTTTTGAAATTCTGAAACAAGTCCCATTTTTGCAATTTCGTCGAGATCGTCATAAGACTCTTCTGAAGCAAATTGAAAATAAATCCCTTGATCAATTAATTTCTTACGCTCTTTTAGCCAAGGAGGAACAACCTCATCACCAAACACCTTATAATCCACTTTCATTTTTCCGGAATCAGCAACCTGAGTATTTACACCTTCATCTGCAAAATCTCCCAAGCGAACTTCAGGCATATTTGAAGAGTCACCAGTGGAAAAAGAGAGAACCATTCCTGGCTCAATCTCATGGGGATTACTAATAAAAGGGTTGAGTGACCAAATTTTAGAATAATAAAAGCCAGACCCAAAAAGGCGTTGAGAAATTTTCCAAAGCCAATCACCATCTTGAACCACATACTTATCAACTTTCGCCGACGTCGCAATCTCATCCCATTCTTTATCTGGTATTTTACCTTCAACAAAACGAGAGAGTTCGATCAATTCCTTTTCTTCTTTTCCAACATCAAAGATCTCTGGTTTCTTTGCTTCGATCGTTTCCCCTTTTTGGTTGGTCAATTTTGTTTCTTCATCATTGACCACCTCTGGGTTTTCAACCATTGGTATATCCATCTGATCTTTCGTCGCTTCAACTTTAACTTCGTCTTTCTTTTCGCCATTTTCAAAGAGCACATCACCGACATCATCTTTTAAAGACTGGAGATCATCCACTTCTTCAAACTTCGACATATCAAGTTTGTCATCAGGCTTAGTTTCTTCATCTATTAGAATTTGAGCATCAGAGCTGTCGAGAAGCTCGAGGGAATCCACATCCTGTGCGAAAGACACAGTTGCATTTAACATTAAAAGTGTAAGAAGAGATGCTCTTTTTATACTTATATCCTTTTACATTTCAGCTTCAAAAAAATCATGCATGACTGAAAAGTACTTATCTTTTTTTGCCTTAAGCCCTAATTTTTCACTACAAACGATGAGTCGCCCAAGAGTCTTCACGACCATTCCTGAATAGGCATCGCGAGTGATGATCTCTTCAAAAATTTGCATAGCGAGATCAAATTCGCCTTGCTTGAAAAGAATCTCTCCCAATAAAAATTTGGCACGAACTCTGACTTGTTTTGAAGGAGATGTTTCGAGTTTTTTAACAATACTCAAAGTAGCATCAAACTTATTTTGATTTAACAAACCTTCAGCTTTTTGCAATTGTTGCAAATCATCTTCCACTTCACCTGCATTGGCCGAGTCTAAAGAAGGGGTTGGTGCAGCGGCTTGAGATTTATCAATCTTCACTCCATCTGGGCCGAAAACATCAACTGTTTCAGCCAGCTGCATATCTTGTGAGTCTTGAGGAAGATTCGCAATTTTTTGAGCAAGATCTGCGGGGTCAGCAGGAGGATTTTTTTCGAGAGCATTAGCGAGGTCCGCTGCCTCATTAGGAGATTGAGCATTTTCTAATCTTCTCTCTTGAAGCAAGGTCTCATATTTTTTCATCAATTCGTTGTATTGATCTTTTGACACTGTTTGTGGTCCAGGTGCAGCAGCAGCAGCTTCATCTTCCCCACCAAGTAAACTTCTTCGATTGGAAATCCAAGAGCAACTACTTGATAAAAGTAAGCATACGCAAAGAAGAGAATTTGAGGTAAAACGAGATCGAATCGTTCGGCTTAACACTTTACGTCCTCCATGACATAATCACTTGAGCTCTCGATTCATTAAAGAGCATTGTGTCGACATATCTTTATTGTAGGGCACTCTGTATCTAAGTCAACGAAATAGGGAAGAAATGATGTCAGCAACGGATTATAAAACTCAACTATGGCATCTCGTTTTACGAGCACCAAAAGAAGAATCGGCTTTTATCTATTTCCAATTGGAGTCTAACGAAGGACTGGCCTTTTACTCAACTTTAGATTCATCCCTGAATGCTGAATATCGAGATATTGAACTTCATTCCCCTATTAGCTTAAAACCCGAGGTTGAGCAGTTTTTGTCTTACCTCGAGTCAAAAATCAGTCTAGAAAGAATTGTCGATGAAGTGATAGAAGATACTGCTCATATAAAGGGTCATCAAAATTGAAAGACAAAATCAAAGAAGCAGAGGTTTTTGACAATAAAAGTACAGTATATGGACCGGTAAAATCTTGGCGTTATGGGATGTCGTTAGGAATAGATCCCATTTTTAATACTTCAACTTGTTCTTTTAATTGTATCTACTGCCAGCTAGGAAATATTCAACAAATTGTACGAGAACTCAAAGTCTACGTTCCAACCCAAAAAGTGATTGAAGATTTCCAAGAACATATCGACAAACATTCTCTACCCGACGTTGTGACCTTTTCTGGAAGTGGTGAACCGACACTGGCCCTCAACTTGGGGGAAATGGTTACCGCAATTAAACAGATATCTCCCACCCTTCCCCAATTTGTTTTAACCAATTCAACTGAACTTGGTAGACCAGAAGTGCAGGCCAATTTGCTCAATGTAGATAAAGTTATTGTTAAAATTGATGCTAGCGATGAAGAAACCTTTCAAAAAATTAATCGACCAGCTTCAGGCATTTCCTTAAAAGCTACCATTGATTCCATTTTAAGATTTAAACAGTCTTTCAAAGGCTCGCTTGAAGTACAGAGCATGTTTATGCCCTTGAACCTTAAACACTTAGAAGACTTCGCGGCCATCTTGAATCAGGTCAAGCCCGAAGTGGTTCAGCTCAATACTCCTAAACGTCCCTATCCAATGGAGTGGCATCGCGAAAATCGAGGAAATCATAAACTTATCTTTGATTATCAAATTAAAGAGCTTAAAAGAGTCACCGAAGAAGACGCGCAAAAAATTGAGACATTACTAAGAGAAAAAACAGGTTTAGAAATTCATTCCGTTTATCAGAAATAAAGAGGATTTATGAAATTGATTTTATTGTCACTGGTTCTAGTCGTTTTAAGTAGCTGTCAAACAAACCGTTCAATGACTGATGTCGTAGCTCCAAAACTTGAAGAAATTGTTGAGAAAGATGGACAGAATTTTTCGGGAACAGTTGTTTACAATCCTCACGGAATTGATCAACTGACCAGAGCGAGAAGAAATAGTGCTTTAACACGTGCCAGAGAAGTTTGCTCACCAAAAAGTTACAGAATAATCAAAGAAACTATTCAAAAGCCTGAAGAAAGAGATCCCCTTTACAAAGGGAATCCATCACTATTAACAGGAAGTTCTTTGAATTTTATTGATTATCAATGTGAATAATATTTTTTAAACTGGACTACAATCGTGGTGTTCATTTCTATAAAAAAATCTCTTGAGTGAAAGAGAAAATATTAGATTAAATAATTATTGTGATATGAAATATAGATGTCGAGATGCTTCTTAAGCATTTGAGGATCTTTGGTCGTACACCAAGTTCTTCGAAATAATCGATTTATGTTTGCTCTCATCATGGCAAATGAATGATTCAAAGCAAACAACGGATCATAATGCAATTTTTTGAGTT